>Ga0224511_10000087_pt1 | contig 29328 bp, 73 predicted proteins | sample SF_May12_sed_USG_2_FD_169988 | JGI IMG/M metagenome (GOLD analysis project Ga0224511, IMG submission 169988) | Sediment microbial communities from San Francisco Bay, California, United States - SF_May12_sed_USGS_8_1 | ecosystem: Environmental > Aquatic > Marine > Sediment | place: USA...
GTCTGGAAAGGGAAGCGCAGATGGGATCCCGAGAAAAACGGCGCCATTGAGACACATATGATTCGCCAGGCTCAAAGCATCATTAATCATGATTTTAATTCTGCATCGGCAAAACATGATGTTTCTATTCAGCCTACCTCCGGGGAAGATATGGATGAGGCAACATTATTAGAATCCTTATTATTACAAGAGGCAATTAAAACAGGAAAAGCATTAAACACTCCTGAAGAAGTCGCTATTGACAACGAAACCTCAATTGAACGAAACGAACTATTCAATAAAGTGATGGAAATTGTTATGGATTCTGGCGATGAAGATCTAATTGCTATCATTGAAGCATTTACTGATCCTGATATTGAAGGATTTAAACCACGACATATTAGCAAAAAACTTGGTGTCGGCATAAGAACATACGAAAATAACCTAAAGAGGCTCGCTCGTTTTGTAAAAAGAAATTTGAGTAGTCATTCTAGGTAAAAAATTAAGGAGAGAAAAAAATGAAAGGAAAGAATAACAAAAAATCCACTGATGCCATGGATGAATTAGAAATTGGTTTTCTCTTGGATGAAATTGATAATCTTTCTGAAGAAGAATTGGACAAAATAATTCAGGAGTCAGGAGGGGATATCACCCAAGCAAAAAATATAGGTCTTCGAACATTTAGAGAAATTCAGGAAGAATTTGAAGAGGATTGACCATGACCGCCCTACTAATCCCCGCAATCATCGTTATTGTGGTTAATATGCCACGGATACGAAACTATGTTGAGAAGAACCTTAGATACCTTAGATAGGAGATTTGAAATGAATCACAAGAAAGCACTTGAAATGTTGGTTGAAATTAGGGAGTTCCTCAATACCCCAAAAGAAGATGAGCCTCTTTATCTTGCTGTGCCACTCTTCGCGGCAACAGCTTATATAAATCAGGCCATTGAAGAGGTCAAAGAAATTATCCACCTTGGAGGAGACGACAAATGAAACTCACCCTAAAACCCCGTAAGAACGCTGGCAACATGAGAGAACGAGCCGGATACTTATACTTTCCCAAGTGCGCCCGCCGTCAGTGGAGATGGCTAGAATATGCGGAATGACATCAATACTACAATGGCTGGCGATGGGTCAACAAAGGATGGTTATAGTGAAAAAAATACACGGAATTGACAGCCATGAAGACGCTATAGCATACACAACAAAGTTTATAGAGGATTGGTCTAGCGAGGAGGGAATGGGAGAAGAAGAAAAATCAATGCTGTGGGTTTTTTCCGTTTGTGCTTATACTATATCTGTGTGTGCAAGGGATGCCGGAAATTCAACCGAATCAACGGCGGCTGGTTTGTTTCTGTTGCTAAAATCAATCTACCAGCTAGGGAGAGCAAATGAATAAATCCACCTACCTACAAATCCGCATTGACCCCGACCTGAAAGAGAAACTAGAGGAACTTGCCAAGGGCGTGAGCATGTCAGAATACGTGAGACAGCTTATTCAGCGGGAAGTTCAGAAGGAACACGAACGACCGTCATAGTCTTACACTTAGACTTCCAACATCTAATCTCAACAACCGCCCCCGGTGGAAGGTGCGCCCTGAATAGTAGGGCATTGCAGGTTGTGCATCTGTAATCGTAGCGTGCGTGATGGTGTGTTGGTTTCATTGTTTGTCCAGGAATGCGGCCAGCTCTTGGGCTGCCGTGTTGAATAATGATTTGATCTTCTGGTATGCAATGCCGATAACACTATCGAGCTGCCACCAATACGCACCAAAGAATGAGGACTGCGTTCCTCTTGAACCGATCACATAAGGCGCATAATTCAGATTAGTTCCGTATCTGCCCTCAAAGTTCCCGCCGCCGTACTTGCGGATTTTGAAAATTGTTGGTTGCCCAATGCGCCCGCCGCCCTCAGAAACGCCCAGTGTTCTGCCAAGCGTCCCTGTTCTCCGGTAATTGCTGGATGATGGGGGAGGTGGATAACCAGGCGTTTTCTCCTGCAACGTGAGGAGTACCGCCGCCATTGTGGTAGACATGGTCTGCGCCCACCTTACAGGGTACATCTTGAACCGCTGTTGCAGTTCCTCAAGTCCCCTGGTTTCAATTACCTTTGTCATCATTCTTTCCTGTCATTATCTGCAATTGGTGTTTTGAATACGCTATCGAATCCTCAATCATCAATCCCATAGTTTCTTTTAGCTCATCGTGTATATTGGCTAGTTCAAGGTTCTGCTGCTCTAATGCTATCTTGCCTAAATCCTTGAGCAGGCCAAAGAACCGCAGAATATACGTATTGCGGGCGTCCGGTGTCCAGGTCATTTCAGTATTCCTTTCAGCACGTTCTCAAACATTACTTCGCTGACAATGGGGGATTCATAACAACGGCAGTTTACGTGCCTCGGAGGTCTGGCCGTTGTTATCCCATTATGCTTCACAAGCGTGTTCGCGGCTCTTATCGCCGCCTCCTGGCTGTACCTGCTCCCCAAGAAGTTGCGCATCTGCGGGCTATCTGCAATCGTGCTAGATGTAAGCGTGAAACCACCATCCAATGAGGTCACCATGCCATCCAGAGGGCCACAGAGCGGACATACAAGCTCATCCCTGGCCGTTCTCCACTGCTTGCCGCTTACAACGCCTGACGCATTCCACATCAACTCATTACCCAGCGCAAACATCCTGGTCACCTCGGTTATGGCAATTGCGCTCACACGCCACGGGGGGAACACTACCAGCAACTGCGTCTTCAGTGATTCCAGCGTAGCCCCAGACTGCGACCAATCAGCGATAATGCCTAATGCCCGCTTTCTGGTAGTCTCGTTGATTCCAGGTACTGTCTTGAGCCTGTACGCACGCAAGGCGGCAACTACGGAATCGTTGAACCGGTTCTGGTTGACCAACTGCACAACCTGCGGGTGGAGCAACTCAAGCCCGCCCTGCCCACCTGCTAAAATAGCGGCAAGGACTAGCTCATCTACATCCTCCCACAAATAGGTATTCTCTTTGTCCCAGAAGTCAGCGGGAAGGGTCATGCAGTGTCGCTCCTTCCATAAGGTCAATAAACAAATCAGCGTCATCGGGATGGATGATGTACTGGGCATCATCAAGGCTTCTAAAATACGGCCGCTTTTCATCCCATGGAACATTCCAATTATCATCACCGACAGCCGCAATAGCAAGGGGGTTTAGCGTGTCGTATTCAGGAGACCCCGAATCATGGTATTCTCTAGCGTCATATGCCAGCTTATGCCGTATAGGCCAGAATATCTTATCCATTGTCTACACCTTTCACTATTCGCTTCTTCTGCCCCGCCCAGAAGTCACCGATCTTCTTGCGCCATGTGCGCTCATGCTGCCTGCGCTTGCGGTCATCCTTAGCCGTGAATAAATCAGCCTTCATGTCATCTTCTTCTTCGGGGTTATTGAACGGCATGTTCGCCATCTTCTGTTCAAGTTCCTGTTTCTCTTTCTCCTGCGCCTCTTCGATCTGCTCGATGGTTCTTTCCGGCGCACCCAACATGCTTCTTATCCATATTTCATCCTCAGGCGTAAGCACAATCAATCCGGCCTGTGCGTAGGACAAGAACGATTTCAGCAGCATGTCAGCGTTCACATCCCCAGCAGCGGTATGTTCAATGCGTATTCCGTCCGGGTCTAATCCGTTCAACACTAACAGCCTGGGGATTGCAAATTTACTGAAGGTGTCTGCTAGTATCCTTGCGAACCCGTTGACGGCCATATTGAAGAAGTCCGTTTGATCCCCAGATAAAGCCAGTGACCCAACCCCATCCATGCCAAGCATCAAGAACTGCCCCAGCACGGTCATAAGAATATCTTTCTTGTAACGATTGATTATTTCGTTGGTATCGAACATTCTCGACCCGCCAGTAGACAACAGGGATAATTCCCATCCATCCGGCAATACTACGCCCGCCTGCTCATCATTGCGGATATTGCGTACCATCTTGGCGGCCTTGGAAGAATCGCTGTTCGCCCCGGTTGTGCTTGCGCCAGCGGGTAATTTTATCACGGGAAGCCCGGCAAGGTCTCTTTCAATGCCAACGGCCTCAATCTGCTGGATATTCTTCAGGAAGTAGTAGGAGATGTAACTCGGCCTTAGAATAGACCGCCCCTCCGGGTTATTCGCCTCCACCCGTGTTCTGTACAGTATCATCTTGTCAATCGGGATTATGGCACGCTCACCAAGTTTTGTTTGTTGCTCAAATCCCTCGATGCCGCCAGTCTTATCCATCAACCAGCGGTATACTGTATCCTGTTTCCGAAAGCCGAATTTCTTCCATAGGATTTTAGATCCCACCCTCTCGTAGACCGTCTCGAATATCGAGTATCCGAAGGGCAGCATGGTCAACGCCTCGGATATGTGGTCATCCAGGCTTTTGGTCATGTTCGCTAGGCTTTCCTCAATCAACTCTACACGGGGGTCATCTTCTGTATCACTTACGATTTGCCAATCCACCGATCTAACCGATTGCTCAATAGCCATAAGCAAAGCGGCCACGGTGGGATTGTTCATCCGCATTTCGTTGTACTTCTCATACCCCCGGCTGCCTCTAAGCTCTCTTAGAAAGTCCTCTTGTATGATACCGGAATGCTGTAATAGCCCGGTTGCGCCCAATTCTTCATTGGGGTTATATTGTTCTGTCATGTGTTATTCCTCATTTAGTATAAATGAACCATCTCTCATGCTCGGTGGTCTTATCTCAAGATTATGCAACAAGCGTGTTCCATCTTCCCCTAAAACGACCTTGCTCGGCATAGATGTCTTATTCCTCTGCTCTAACGCATGTATGCGCTGTTTCATTTGCCATATCTCATCTGCGTGTTTTCGTTTCACGCACAAAATGCAATTATCATCATGCTTATTATCATGATACCAAACATGGTACTTCACTGATATATCTAATGCCCCCTCAAACCAAATAGCTTCGTTTTGCGGTCTCATTAGTACCTTCCTCTAAACTTACTCTGCCCGTCCTCAACACCATCTTCTAGCCACTTGCTTTCCGTTACGGGTTGATCATCGGGTAATCGTGTTGCATTGCCAGCAGCCCACACCATCAAGGCTCTAGCAATCACCGTGTCATCATGCAGTCCTTGCGGCGCATTGTACTGGCTTCTGCCCGTGGTGGGGCTTATCTTGCGCTCGTATGCTTCCAGTTCGGCAGTCCACACAGGATCACTCTGGAACTGCCACTCGCCCCGCTCAAAGGCAAGGGCAAGGTTCTCAATCAGCTGTGGTTTAGATGATGCCGTTGTCATAAATCCAGGCTTATCATCCGGCCCACGCATTACCGGGATGTTCTCAATTAATAGTTGCTCTATGATAGGTTCTCCCATGCTATTACGCTCTGGCAGTACGCCGCTGGCCAAATACTTATCCACAAGCACTTTTAGCCTGCCACGCTGAAACGAGTAATCAATCTTGTTGAACCTATCAATCGATATCTCTTCCTTGCAATCCGCACACCCAACGCTTATACTGGTAAAGTCCCCTTGCTTGCCCCAGTCAACACCCACGACTTTTCTGTGGCCGCCGTGGGTTGCATCTGACGGGTTCATGCACGCCTTTATATTTCTAAATACTGTCCCCTCGCCCTCCAGGAATTCAGCCAGTATCTCCTGCCTATAAGCATCCTCTGACATGTCGGCGGTTATTTCTTCCAACGCCTCTTTGCTCAAATGCGGATTATCGTGGCTGGTGAACTTCCACCCCTCCCATCTCCCGCCGTGTAATGATTTCTGGTAGGCCGTGAAAAAGTGATTCCTACGCAGGGGAGTTCCAATAAACACCGCATCACCATTAGTATCAAGCATCATGGGCGCCCCCACCTTATCCCATGCGTCCGGGTTCATCATCTGGTATTCATCCAGTATAAGATAATCAGCATAATCACCGCGCAGGGTGTCCGCATTGTGCGCCGTCTTGCAGCGTATTCTGCCCTTGTTCGGGAGTATGAGCAGTCTCTTTGTCTCATGCTTGTATACTATCTTCTGCGCTATGGGTTCTGCTAAATACGAAATAACGGCATCCCAAAATGCCGCCGTCTGTTCTGCTGTGGGGGCTGCCTCTAATACGCGCCTACCTTCCATCGCCTTATACACAGCATCCATTGCAACGCCCGTGGTCTTGCCTCCCCTGCGGCCCGCCACGATAACCTTACGCTTTGCTGTGCTATCGAGGAATGCCTGCTGTTTCTCATGCGCCCTCGGTATCTTTATCTGGAATGTCGTCATGCACTACCTTGAATATGATTTCGCCGTCCATCGCCACTTCTTTTGGCGCATCCAGTCCCAAGTACTTGGCGCGCCTGTCCATTATCCTCAGGCATCTGTCTACCGCTCCCTGGCTGCCCTTTACCGCTTGCTGGTACATTGCGAAGAATAGTTTATCTAGCCTCTGCAATTCTATGGAGCGTACATGCTCAGCGTTCTCCTGTGATTTCTCAGCAAGGTCACCCAGCACTTTCATGACCATCTTGTGTGCCGCCTGCGGGGTAACGCCAAGATTATCAGCTATTGATTGATAGGTTGCGCCCGCCTTGCGTAGCTCAATTGCCTTTTCTCGGCGTTCTACTGCGGTAATTTTACGGTTGCTAGTCTTGGATTCGGTCATTTATCAACCTGCTATTGCTCAACCAATTCCGGCATTTTCCCGGTCATCTCGTGCCAGCGCTCCAGTGTGACAGCCACGTATTTTGGTTCAATCTCTACCCCGTAGCATTTGCGAAATAGCTTCTCGCAGGCAATCAGGGTATTGGTTCTGGCGTTTACAATCACATCTTGAACCCAGCCGACCTCATCCAGCACACCCAACAGGGCATCTTGCTGGTTCTTGGGATGGATGCGGAAGTTTAGCGGGTTAGCCAATATCTGCTCAGGGTCAATTTCGCCCACGCCAATGATTCTGTTTCGCCACTCAGTCATACTACACCTTTACTATTTCTGCGGGGAATTTGATTTCAGGCAATGGGCGCACCGCAATCTGTACACTTTGTCTTTGGTTGCTGCCAGTTGCCACAATATGAGCAGGGGATCTTGCTGGCAAGGCCGAATTCAATAGAACCAACACACTCGCTCAATATGCCGGGCAATTTGGGTGCGGCCTGGAATTCCCCGGTTGTCAAGTCTATGCTTCCGCTACCAGACAACAATCGACCGCCAGTGCTAAATCCAAACTGTAACGCATCATCACAAAGTGTCACCATCTGGTAATCATTGCTCATTTCTTTTCTCCCATGTGGGGGAATTGCCAGCCATGAATTCCAAGGTCGAATTCCAGTGATCGTAAATAATATTATCTGCCATGATTTCATCTATAAACATTGCGAAGTTGTTTTCTATTTCCTCTGGCGTCAACCCCTTAGAACTTCCCAAATCAGATAACAAGTCACTCATTCCATGCTCCCGTTAAATACAAATATCATATATTAGATTGTACTCTATTTGTTAGTGGTTGTCAAACCCTATAAACCCTATAACTAACAAGCCATCTCTAACATAGCAGCAATACCCTTTATTGGCTATGTAATAATGCCATTCGCCGTCCCTCGCTATACATTGCACCATGCCTGTAATCCAGGGCGGCTTGCTATTGTGCCACACCCCCTCATCCACCCTGAAGGACAGATTGTGAAACGGCCATAATCTTAGTTTATTTAGCATCTCTTAGCTCCTGCGCTTTCTTCCACAGACAATCTTTGTGATCCTTGGATGATTCCTCCATACCACAAAACCAACACTCCCTGCCAACATAACTTCTATCTGGAAAGGGGAGGTAATACGGATCACTGTCTGCCAGTTCCCTTATCAGGTCATCTTTGACTTCTTGCACAATTCTTTTTCTTTGCAGATCCAACTCTTTATATATCTTATAGGCCGCTGGGGCATGTATAACCTGTTCCCCGCACACCGTGCATTCTTTCCCCATCGCACTAACCTCTATGGTTTGCCCAAATACAACAAACTCAAAGTCAATCTCTTTGTCAACTCTCTTGCATTCATCCCGCAGGCACAGTTCTTTATCCATCTGCTAACTCCTTTACTTGTTCGTACAAACAATCGGATTTGTGAGGCTTGTCAAAATACGCTTCGTTGAATCCTAATGTTGCCTTGATACGACAATATCGACAATAGGCATTTTGCGATCCCCTTTCCCATACTTTGACCATTTGCGTTGGCATTGTCCACAATATGGCCCTTGCCAGTATTTTGATTGCCCTGCGCAATTCCTTATCCATCTGCTAACTCCCTTACTTGTTTATCGTCCACCCCAGACAACTCCCTCACCAAAATATAAAGGCAATCATCCTCATGAACTTTATTGAAACCATCATAAGGCATTTCGCACGAACACCCTTTTCCATCAGACAATGCTTGCAGCATCAACCACAGCACAGCCTTTGCTAATATCTTTATTGCGTCCATTTTTCTAATAACTCCCGTTGCTTTTCCGGCTTATCATACACTGAATAATGTTTGCGCCAATAATTGTACGATAGTCGCCATGTCAATTTGTTTATTAGGGGGATGTACTTTGTGACATCCTCCAGAAAAAAGAGAACCCGCATCATTCTCATCACCTTATCAATTGCGCCCATCATTCCTCCGATACAATAGAACCCAAAATAAACAGCACTGCCAAAATCAAGCGGAATGGGGAGACTTCTTCCGGCGCATATAGAGCAACCCAAAAATGCCTACCCAGCAATAATATACCTATGGCCGCATGAAAATCTGTAATCTTCATCATTCCTCACTTTCTCCCATGTGGGAGATTACGCAAACAATAACCACACGATCACATTGACAAATACAATCGTTTTTATAAGCGGTACACTTCCAACCCAAATGTCATATCCCCACAAATAGCGCGCCCACTGTTTGATCCCCCGCGGTTTCATGCTTGGCCCCAATATATATTGTATCGCCTTGTATTCCCGAAATTCATTCATGTTGAAAATGGTATCAATAATGATATCTTCCTCATACTTATTCATAACTCATCACCTCTCGCCACCGACTACCCGGCAGCTTCATTTTATCCGGCATACTCTCTAACCATTCTATCATACTTTCTAATCCATACCGTTCTACTGCTTGCTTCCAGAATAACCTACGGTTGGCCTCAGTATCATTATGGCACTCTTTGCACACCATCTGGATGTTACGCTCATCGTTTACCCACGGCTGTCTCCACTTTGTATGCTTGCCGTCAGCTCTACCAAATAATGCATGGTGAGCATCTACCGCAGGTCTGGAAAAACATATCTCACAGACTGTACGCCTATCCTCGTACATTAGGCGGTATTTCTGCTCGTTCCAGTTATTCAAAAATATACCCAACTATATAAGCGCCAAGAACAACGCTACCAGAAATAAATAACACGGTCATTATCTCTGGGAATAGAGAAGTAGCTCCAAACACCACGCCAAACACCACGCACCCAACCAACAATCTCTTTATGTGTATCATTACATTACTCCCAGACCTATAAGAATTATCGCTCCCACGGCATAACCCGCCGCCAAAAATACCGCCGCTCCTATCAGCGGGAGTATAATACCATCAAGGAATTCACTACCCATAATATAAATTCCCAAAATTATCACCCCTATTATCAACGCTAAGATGTGTATCATTTTAGTCCCTCAATTCTATTGCCCAACAAAATATCATTCAGGCGGTCTTCTATTGCGTGGATCGCTTCTAGATATTTTAGAAAACGCCCCCGTTGCCCAGGCAATATTTCCTTTCCGTCCTCACTCAAGCAGTGGATTATATTAAATCTCAAATCTGCCGCTTTCACCGCCATAGCATCAACATCCCCAGAATCCATTATCCTTCTAATGTATTCCATGTACAAATCATCTTTTTTCTTTGTCAACAAATAGACGATGTTTGCCACTTCAGGGCCAAACATATTTCGGATGGTGTCCCTTTCAATCTCTGTGTCTTCTAATATGTCATGCAACCATGCAATAATTCTCTGGCGGTCTGTTTTTATTCTCTCATTGTATACAACTCCCATCAAGTGATAACTGTACGGAACTAGCACCCCCCGCTTTTTGTACTCTTGTCCTTTGTGCCACGCCATCGCAACATCGTGTGCCTTGCGTTCATTCATGTCACACCCCCTCCTCGTAGAATTTCACCAAGTCCCTTAAGTCGTTAATCGTGACTCGCAAACCCGGGACTTCTTCGCCACCATCACCAAAGCGGGTCATAAACAACGTATCCCCGTCTCTTGTCACTATTGCGTCAACATAATAGGTGTAATCCGCACTCATCAAAACATCATGTATAATCAACGCTTTTTCATTCATGTCACACTTTCTCCTGTTCTCTCCCATGTGTATGTACAAATATCCGCATCCTCTGGGGACAGCCACAACGCCCCAACCACCCGCATACTTCTGGCCCGGTTTCCTTTCACTCCCGATGAAATGTTTTCTATCAGGCCCTCCCTGGCTAATGCATTCAGGCAATGGCTTACGGAGCTTGTACTTGTGTATTCGGAATTCTCAATTATTTCTCGCATCGTTGGGGCTGAATGATGTTCCCGGAAATAATCTACAATGAAATGGTATACTGCTTCTTGGCGTTTATTCATTAGGGGCATCCTCCAACTCGCACCACAGCGGAATTGGGAAATCATCTATTTTTTCGTTCGATATGCCGCACCAATACTCAAACCACGTCTTTGTCTCTGTAAAGTCAGTAAAACCCTCCTGATAACAATGTGGGCACATTCTGCAATCAGCTATTTCTACCAGTTTACTCATCACTCAATCCTTTCGCTTTTTCTTGTAAATCCTCTAATGCAGACATCAGCACTTTAGCATCCGGCAACAATTCTTCTGGGATATTTGATACCAGCTTACGCATCGACCCAACTACGATATTCAGGAATATCTGAAACGCCGGAATCCCTTGCTCCATCTCTTTCTTTCTGGCTTCCATCTGGGATACTGATTTCTCATTCTCCCATGCCCAATGAAGTAATTCCCGATCTTCTCCGGCGGTTTCATAGTGGCTGAATTTGATCCTTGTGCCTTGATAAGTATAAGGCTCTCGCAGTTCCGGCGGCCAATATCGTGCCGTCCTCTCAAGTGTGTCAAGCTCCCTGTAAGATGCTCCACTTGCGCCAGCAAACATCCGCAGGTATTTTTCTCTTGACCCGCGATAATGACTGTTTTCAAGGCAAAACGCCGCCAGCCAATCGGCCAAATCCCACCGATTATTCTCATGGCTATCGTACTTTTCCTCGAATTCACCCATTGCCGCATCTGGAATAGCCAAGGGCTTTTCTCCCACGTGGGAGGAAACTTTAGTTATCATTCTGGCACTACCCAGTTTGAACAAACAACAACCTTGTCTGGGCCTCCGACATATCGATACTCTGAATAGCCAGCTCGATAACACGTGCCTCTGGCGTATTCATCGTTCGCTACTATTCGGGCAAGCCCCAAACCAAGCAACCCAATTGCCACCAAAACAAAAACACCAAATATCCATTTTTCTATTTTATCCATCTTTGTCCTCGCTTTCGATGAGTTCAATTAATTCTAGGCTTACATAATGCTCCATAACGCCATATACACGCTCATCAAAATGCACTAATGGCATACTCCCAAGACTATCATGCATGACCTCACCCTCATGCACCTGTCCATCGACCATCACACGTACCCTATCTCCTGGTTTCATTTTCATCCTCGCTTTCGATGAGTTCAAGTTGGGATACATGGTGAATCCACTCAATGGGGGAATTGGGCCAAGCAACTGCACACGCATACTTTAACACATCCACCACCCGCCCAATATCCCCAACCTTCAATGAGGTAAAATTTGTGCCACCAATATACCGAACCCTATCACCTTTCTCAAAACGGCTCATCGCTATCTCCTTTCGTGTTCAGGAATACTACACGATCTGCCACAAGCTCATAATTCGAACCGTACGTATCATCGCTTTTCTTGTACACTCTCGGCCCGCCAGTCTCTTTGTCATGGTTCATACGACCTTCAACAAGCACCTTTGAGCCTTGCTTCAAATAGTTATTGCACGCTTCAGCTTGTGAATCCCACACAGACACTCGCCACCATACGGTTTCTTTGACCTTCTCGCCATTTGAGGCGGTGTATTGTCGGTTGGTTGCAAGTGAGAAGTTTGTTACTGGCTTTCCGTTGGGGGCATAGCGCATTTCAGGAACGCTTCCGAGGTTTCCTACAAGTGTTATTTTTTGGTAGCTCATTATTTCACGTCCTTTAACATCTTCTGAATTTCGTCATTAATTTTATCCTGTCTTTGCGCTTGTTCTTGCATCGATTTCATATAGTCCTCAAATGTCTTGGCAAACACCGTGACACTTCCAATGGTATCCTTGAGTGCCTCCGCCTGCTCACCGAAGAATGCAATCTCTTGCCCGCCCAAAAGAAATACACTCATGTTATTTTCTCCACCTTCGGAAAAATCGCGCACATACAATATATTATCAAGGTGTATTGATGTATTATCAACCTTTACAAAACGGACGTTTTCTTTCATTATATTTTCCTTAAACTGATTGATGGTTTTCCAACTGTTTTGAATTGCTCGATCTCAGGATGTGCCGCAGCATATCCATCTAACGCCTTCGTGTCCCAAGATACCCTGGGCTTTGAATACACCGCCTGATAATATGTGCCCTTGACGGTTTCTCCGTGCGCCAGTACCAAATCTTTGATTTCGTCTCGCAGAGTATTGATATTTTCGTCCACGGCTTCATCCCGTCCGGCAAACTCTGCCTCAATAGCCTTTACCTGGGCTTTGATTTCAGGCGTGTATACCGCGTCTATGGCTTCTTGCATCGCCAATCTGGAAGCGTCTTTCTGTGCTTCATACTCGGCAAGCTGGTCTAGTTTTTGCTCAATCATTATTCACGCTCCAATAATACAACTTTGTCTGGTTTTCCTTCTTCGTTCAGAAGATATGTTGCAGTCCACTTTCCGGTCGGGGTGTTTTCCTTCATCGGGTCTAACTTCAACCCTGCCTTCTCCAAAACCTCAGGCCAACACGTAATACCGTACTTTGTGAACTTGCCGCCTTTTACAACCCAGCGGGGATTTTCTCCACCGGACGCCAGCTTGATGCTTTGCACTTCGATTGTCAAGGGAAGAGCAACACCGTCAGAATCCACACGCGGCTCATCTGCCTTGGGCGTCCGCACAGAACGGGTATACCCACGCGCTTCCAATTCCATAATCACAGAATGAAATCGCTCACCCCATTCATCCGCTTCTGACGCTCGGATAGTGATCTGTCCTCCATAACCATCTTCATGGTCAAGGAAACAGTTGAAGCTAATGTTAGCTTCTCCAACTTGGGTTATATAGTTTGCTACACCTTCTTGTTCTTTAGTCATTGTCTTTACTCCTAGCTCCAAATATCAAAATCCTTAATGTCATAATCAGAAACGCTTGCCACATCGTTATCTCGCTGGCAATTGCCGCACCTGGGAATACCTGGGGGATAATAGATCCCCACACAAGCGTCAGCAACCAGATCTTTACCACAAAGTAAATGACCGTTTTAAGTAGCTTTTTAATTGCCTCGACTAGTCTATCTAAATCCTTTAACTCTGCCCATTTACTTCTCATTGTCTTTACTCCTATTGTCCGCATCCCTCATCACATGAAGGAATGCATGGTTTGCCAAGTGACATATTTTCAAAATCCTTGCCGTGAGCAATAGCTCGCCAATCAATGCCGACCATCTCGCAAATTTGCCGCAATATCGGCGCACCATAATTCTGATAATTGTCCCAATCTATTTCATTGTACTTTTCGTCCCCCATAAGCCACACCCAGGAACTCATGCGATCAACAGAACGCCCAGCACTCAGACCACGATGATCTTCCGCCTTGCTTATTGCAAAAGGCATATACTCAGCTATTTGGGCAATTGGGCTCTTTACCCCCTCCCTGTCACTGTTCCACTCCGACTCAGTCACCCCATCTTTTAGGTATGGCTTTGCATTTGCATATGGAAGCTGTTCAATCAAGCCGGATATACTAAATCCAAACATGTCTCTGTTCTTGATCTCTTCTATTCGTGCTACTATTTCACTTGCCGTTCTCATCATCATTCTCCTGTTCAAACATAGCCAATTGTTTTCCCCCACGTGGGGGAATTCCACAAAAATATTCTAAAAGCTCTTCGATAGTATACTCCCTTTCCACCTTTATGGGCCAGTGAATAAAGGGCCTCTCTGGAAAGTTGGGGCGAACACCATTACTCATCCAAAGCCTCCGCATGCTTTCCGACTGACCAACGCAACAACTTATAAATAGTGCCAGCCAAGCTCACTGCATCCAACGCATACAACCACCCGAATATTTTATAGACCCAACGCCAAAATCTAGCCTTCATGACTTACCTCCGACATAATATTCCTTCACCTTTGCCTCAAGCTCATCAAGCGCGATGGCTTTTGCTATTGAGAATCTATGCTCATGATTGTCTCCATCAACGGAAATACCAAGCGGAATATAGGTCAAGCGAAATGTTGTCCTTCCATTGGGGACGGCTTGTGTCCACGTCTCAATTTTTATTAAATTGTGATCTAGAACCATTTCTGTTATTGCCCTCTCCAGAAACACTACTCTATCTTCCGGCTTCATGTTCTCGCTCCAAACTCACACTCAGGACACCAATCCTTGAATTCTCCATCAAGCATCTTGCGGTCTAATACTTCTCCGCAATTGCCGCACAGGAGATACAATTCAGCCCCAACTGCTTGGTATTTTGCAACATCTCCCAGCGTTAGATTTTGTATACCCTCATGATCGCCATCTACCACTCTGTAAAGTTTAGTCATATTCAACCTCCATATCTAAATACCCATCACAACTTGGGGATAATTCTTCATGGTCGTTCAGGGCAACCAGTTCCGGCCGCGTCCTTCCTTTTTGCTCAGACACACCTGACTTTCCACATTCTGGGCAGTACCATTTAACTCTCATTCAACGCCTCCGCTTTTGCCTCTTGTTCCTGTTGCCAAATCTCATCGCGGATCACTTCACAATCCCGTGCAATGTCAGCCAGAAGATCAATCACTTCTTGAGAGATGTCCTCACCATCCACTTTCCGATCAATGAGAATATCCCGCCGCTTCCACATTATGTTTGCAAAGTTGTTCCACTTATGCCATTCAGGCGTGTGTTTCGGGTTTGCACCTTCCCATCCGTGTGTCATGCGTGTCCTCCATAATCCAGGCTTTTCAGCTTCTCAACTGCTTTTTTATTGAGCGATAACGCCTCTACTGCACAATCCCTTAATATAGAGTGTTCTCCCATTGGCCCGTCCTCTCGCAGTATGTAAATCATACTCGCAAGTATCTGCGCACTTTCATTCATGTCATCCAGGATCTTTTTCATTTTGTAGCCTCCAAGATTTTCCGTAGCTCATTCATAATCGCAACGGCTGCATGCTTCTGACCCTCCTCGTGGTTATCCCGATCTATGTCCGCTCCAATCCATTTGTCTGTTTTCTCAATAAACGACTCAATCTCTTCCCGCAATCTCCCATGTGGGGGAGAACTTAGGGCATCCAACCGATCTTTTATTTGATCTACTCGCTCTTTGTCTTTGTAATACACGTTGTCCCCGTCATCAAACACGACAGTAACCCAATGGTTGTCTGGATAATATCTAACAGCATGGACATCCTGGAGATTTATTGTGTCGTCCCCAACCTCTATTTTATCAGCATTGAAGTAATCATTTCCTACTTTGATTATGTTCATTTCATGTATCTCCTTTCACCCTCGTATTATACACTGAACATCTGTACAAATCAAGTGGTACTTAAGTACTATTCATAAAAACTCGCACATCTGATAGAATGATGTTGGTTTTGATGTCGGCCCGGCTCAAAATCATAGAAGCTAAACCGGGTCAGCTTCTATGGGAGGGTGTAAAAGCCCTCCCCAATCTGGAAACTATGGCGAAAGCCGAAAGGATATTGAGATGGAAGAAATTACAAAAGTCTCGTTAGTTGCCCACCTGGATGATTTCCACTTTGGGATATTTGATCCTGAATCTGAGGAATACCACATCTGGGGAGACGCAACAGAAGAGCAAAAGGATCGTGCCGCCGAGATAACGGGCATCACCAAGGACGGGCTTGACACAATGGCTTATCTATTCGATGATTTCCTTGGCCTTCTGCGGCGAGACCTAGAATCCCTTTGGAGACGCATGGACAAGTTAGAAAAGTAACACCCCGCCGTTATGACACTCAGTAACGAATTCCAGCATACGACTATGAGTGTGACGCTGGATTGACGGCTTATGGGCGTGAAAAGTTTCGACTGGTAGGTCTCTCGGCCAGATAAGTAGCAGGTTTAGGAACGGCTTGTATTTCTGCTCACCACCAGTACCCGGCTGCAATGTCGGCACGTCCACAAGACTAGGTAATTTATATGGGTCGAGTATCATATAAGGTTGCTAGTCATATAACCAATATAGTTAGTCGAAAGGAGAAATGATGAAGTTGCGAATTAGATGGAAAAACGGAGTTAGAATTTCTTTAACGTGGGACGAGGAATGGAATCACACATCACTGTCCTTGACGTGGAATGAATTCAATCAGGACTGGGCTTTATTATCTTTTGCGCTTTTTTGGGGCGACATCAAAAAAGACTATATTGATATATCGCTTGTCAGAATTGCGCTTGGTTATCTTGTGTTTGATGTTGACCTATATTTGGAGTTAGAAGATGATTAAATGGACAAAGGTAAACGGGAATCTCCCAGAAGCCCCGCTCGATGGGATAATCATATACAAAAAATATATTGGCTCAGGGCTAGACCCCCATATATCAGTTGAGCATGTCCACGATACGTCTCGCTGGGGAATGGCTAACAAGGGATATTACATTGCTACACATTACACATATATCAATGAACCCGGAGAAAAAGACCTAATGCAAGAAGCCCTGGAATATGTACAACGTTGGCTTTTAGAAACTGGACTAGATCAGGAAGTACACCCGTCTGTCCCTCAAATTATAAATGCAGCACTTGGTAATCCACCGGAGGATGAATGATGTTAATGTACAAATACAGAAAACTAACCAAGCAATGTAAAGAGCCTGTAATCGATTCGGATTTTTCGAGGCCCGCCAAGCACCTTGGTACAACAATTTTCCCCCACAAAATTACGCGTCCATGCAATCTTTATATAGAGGATAATCAAACGTTGTGCGACTTCCATCTAGAGAAAAAATATTTGCCCGGCATTCATGCAACATACGACACCCTCGATCACCTTGGGATGGAAGAATTTTATAGGGCGCATGAAGTATTGGAGGCCATCCGGAAGATTGTTGGTGAGTAAGAGCGTTGACTTCTAAATAATATCTGGTATACTTAGTTATCTGACTACATAACAAATAACCATGGATCATACATCCTCAAGATGCGGTTTGTCAGATGACTGTATTTTGGGGATGTATGTTTAGAGAAAGGAGTAAATAATGTTACACAGCTATTCAAGCCCCTACAATATTGGACATAAAGCACTAGAGGATTTCTTTGACGGCAAAATAGTCGTACAAGAAAAGATAGACGGTTCACAAATTAGTTTTGGAAACCATAATGGTGAATTATTTGTGCGGTCAAGAAGAACCCCGATTGACCTTGACGATCCTGGAATGTTCGCAAGAGGCATAGATACAATAAAATCCATTGATGACATTCTGTATAATGGATATACATATCGAGGGGAGTATTTAGCGAAGCCCAAGCACAACACCCTATCTTACAACAGAGTACCTGTTGGGCATATTATTATCTACGATATTGACCGCGGGGATCAGGATTATATGGACCCGGAAGAAATAGAAAATGAGACACAGAGAATCAATCTTGAAGCAGTCCCTTTCATTGGTGAAGTATTCCAGAAGCCCTCTGTTGAATGGCTTGATGAATTATTGACAAAAGAAAGCGTTTTGGGAGGTGTCAAGATTGAGGGCGTTGTCCTCAAGAACTATTCAAAGTTTGGCCCTGACAAGAAGGTTCTCATGGCTAAGTATGTGTCCGATGCCTTCAAAGAAAAGCACGGGAAGGACTGGAAGGAACGAAACCCAGGACAGAATGACTTTGTAAACGAGCTTGCGCTGCAATATAAAACAGATGCCCGCTGGATGAAGACAGTTCAACACTTGCGAGAATCTGGGGAGCTTGAGAATAACCCCCGTGATATTCCGAAATTGATGCGAGAGGTCAACCAAGACATTTTGCAAGAATGTGAAGAGGAAATAAAAGACGCCCTGTTCAAACATTTCTGGAAAAAGACAATCAGCCGATCAGTTACACACGGACTTCCAGAATGGTATAAGGGCTTGCTTGTCTCCGAATCTCTCCCACATGGGGAGAAAGGAAATAAATAATGAGCAACGCCATAGCCGCATTGATATATGCCCTCGTGGAGATGATGGATGACCTGACTTTCTGGAAGGGGCTATTTATACTATTTGTAATTTATGCCCCGTTTGAAGGAGTTGCCATTATTATATGGGCTATAAGAAAACATCCAATTCTCCCACATGGGGGAAAGTATCATGAAAATCCGGAGACCATCTCCGAGATTTCAAGTGGGGGGAAAGAATGAGCGACCTGTCCCTGCTCAAAGAAAATCTTATCTCGGACATTGAGAAAGAGTTAGGGCCTGGGGATAATGTTTCGGGCTGGCTTTCCTGGAACTGTCCCTTTCATGACGAGGACACCCCAAGTTTCAAAATAAACCTTTCCGAGCCAACTAAGTATCACTGCTTTGGTTGCGGGGAGCATGGAGACATTTTTGACTGGTGTCAGAAATACCACAAACTACCTGGATTTATGGCCGCCCTGAAACACCTGACGGGAGACGAATTGCAAATGACAGATGCCCTGCGTTCTGAATTGGGCGCAATACGAGCAGAGCGAGCAGCAGACAGGGCAGAACGAGCCGCCACGAAAGCAGAGCAGCAAGTAGATGCCCTGATAGCCTTTCAGCAAAGCGAGAAATGGAGACAGCACGAGAAAGCTATCCTGAATAATGATGAGGCTATTGCCTTGTGGGAGCAAGAGGGGATTAATGTAAACTGGCAGGGCTGGTATATGTTCGGAGTTGCCCCAGATTTCAAAGAGGGATTAGCCTTAACAATCCCAATACGTGTGCCGTACGACAAAAAGCCCGTAAATATAAAATATAGAATAGTCGGCAGAACGTCCGATAAGTACAGACAGGAGGCTGGACTACCTCCGGCCATGTTTTGGGCGTTTCCGGGGCTTGACGTGTCGCCTACGGTCATTCTAGTGGAGGGGGAGAAGAAAGCCGCAGTCGTTTTCAGCAGGCTTTATAATAAGGATAATCCCATCCAGGTAATTGGAGCGCAGAAGAGGCTTGACCCGCCGCTTGTGAAAAGACTAGAAGGGGCAAATGTATTTTATGTTCCTGATCCCGACGTGGATGAGGTTACAATATGCAATAATGCAAATATGCTAAATGCAACCATAATAGACTTACCTGATAAGGTGGATGATATGATAATAAAGAATTACCTGAAAGCACCGGATTTATTGAAGATGAAAGGTAGGAAGGCATGAGTGTAAAAGTAATGGGGTTGGTGTGGGATGCTGAACTCCCAAAGCAAGAGAAGTTTGTCCTCTTGGCCTATGCGGATCACGCCGGGCACAATGGAGAAAATATATTCCCGGCTGTTGCAACGATGTGCCGAAAGACCGGGTTCTCAGACAGAAGTATTCAGAAGATCACAAAAAGACTTCTGGAATTGAAAATACTCGAAAGAAATGGCTACGGCATGAATGGAACTAATAAATATAATATCAATCTCGATGTGCTGTCCGGGTTTATACCCCCCGAACATTCTTCGCCCCCGAAGGAAATTCACCCCGAACAGATTTCGGCTAAACCTTTAAGTTCTAATAAGAATACTACGTATTCTTATGCGTCTGAACTTCGGAAGCATTTTTCAGAAATAACAGGAATTCCCGCCCCTGATTGGGTAAGTTTATCCGAAAAGGAAAGAAAACACATGGGATCAATGTGGAACACACCAATAAAAACCATGTATGGAATGGCAAACAAAGACATTGACAAAACCAAGGATGCAATGAGCAAGGCGGTTGGCCTCGCAAAAACAAAGGGGTTTGATGTTTACACCCCAAAATCAATTGTATCCGTTTTCCCGTCTTGCCTTATTGAAAAACAAATAGCCATTGTAGGAGACATAGTATGAACGATAAACTGATCTACTCACCGCCGGAAGCCTCATCCCTGACCGTCAAGCTTATGGAGGATTATAGAAATAATCCAGACAGCGGGACTTCATCGGGCATTGATAAACTAGACCAGCACCTTACCCCCTGGCGTTCACACATTGTTATCGTACAGGGATTTACAAACCACGGCAAGACAACGCTTATGAATTACATCGCCAAGCAAAACAGTCTGACGTGCGCAGAAGATGAAATTATCGTTCACATCGACACGGAAAACAGCCTGGAAGAAGCGGTCATAAAAGACATCTCGGCGGTATCGGATGTGCCAATCCCATCCATCCTTATGGGAAAGACCACAGACTTCCAATGGAAACAGGTCATGCAGGCCGCCATGAACAGGGCGCAAAAGCCCATTTGGCTTATGGCTCTTAGCGAGAAAGACTATAGGTCAGGCCAGCGGGCAACCGTGCCGATGATACAAAAAGCCCTGAATTTTGTTCAGGAGACGCAGGGCAAGAAAGTCAAGATGGTTGTCCTGGACTACTTTCAGCGGATTAGATTTCATGATAACAAACAACCCGCCAGAATTGTATACTCGGAGATGGTCAACATGCTGCAAGACATTGCCCTGGGCTGTGGCGCGCCCCTACTTTTAGGATGTCAAACATCCAGAAGCAGCAAGAAGCGAGATAACAAAATGCCAGCCCTGCAAGACCTTCTTGAAACATCCAATCTTGAACAAAGCGCACGCACCGTTATTAGCTGCTACATGCCTGGGAAAGAGGATTACAGGGTTGGGGAATTATGGGGAATCGGAAAGGGATACACCGTGACCGATGACTTGATAATGCTGTCCATTCTCAAGCAGAAAGGGCCATGCCCCAAACACATCCCGATGAGAATCAATTATGAGAAAATGAATTTTGCCCCTTTTGAATAAATTTGTGATAGGATATATGTAAAGGAGAATATGATGACTATTACAGCAGAAGAATTAGAGTTTGTGGAACACATTCAACCATTGCCTGTGTCGTGCTTTCTTTGTGCGCATTGCCATATCGACCCCCCATATAATTACTTTCACTGCGATAAAAGGCGGTGGGACTATCATGATCTTTGGGATGTAGCCATGACCACTACAGAACTTTACGAATCCCTCCACGAAAACCTAGTAGTCAGGGCGGCTACGTGTCCTGATTTTGAGAGGAGAAAGTGATGAGCAAGAGAATTGTCAAGATGCACACGTTTGATACATGCTGGGACTGCGATTACTCGTGGGACAAGATTGGGAAGTGGTGGTGTGGTCACGAGGATTTTTATGATGACAACGATCCCGAAAACTTTGGAAGACGCATAAATATAGAGGCCACCACAATCCCTTCCTGGTGTCCATTGGAGGATGCTGATGAGTAAATATTGCTGGAATTGCAAATGGCTTGTTACCAATTACCTGAACAAAGGCGACTGGGATGCAATGTGTGTCAACCTGGATGTTAGCTGGATTGACAATAAAATTGTATTTGATGGCGAGGGATGGAAAACCCCCAACTGGTGTCCTCTCCCCCACGTGGGAGAAATGGAGAATAATGATGAGTAAGCTGCTGATTATTGACAATTGCTTGATGTGTGGGTGGGTCAGGGATGAGGGATGGCAAACTCCGTACTATTGCGGACATGAAAAAGCGGAAGGGCCGGGAGACAATGATGCGTGCTGGAAGGTAGATGGTACAAGTATCCCCGACTGGTGTCCCCTAGAGGAGGCAGAAGATGTATCCTGACACAAAGCGGTATTATGTTTGCTGGATAGACGAGGATGGTACACGGGGAAGAACCAATTCGTTGCCCTATTCTGCTGCTATCGCTTATATTGAGGCGCAAAGATGGGGAGGGGTGAAAAGCGAAATGTGGATTGAGGACGAAAACGGGGAGCGTGTGGAATGAAGAAGCGTGCGCTTGATGCAATTTGGCTGCTTGTTGAAACAATTCTTTTGGATGAATACAAGGGATACGGGATTGTCTATACCAGTATAAAACACCACATATCCATTCCCGTGGATTACGATATTGGTTGGGACGCGCCGCGCCCCCATACAACAAGAACGATAAATATGGAGAGGTATTTCATGAACCCATTGGTTATCTTGATGGGCGTGGATCACTCGGATAAAAAAATATATTTGTACAGGGAGCGCATTGATGCCAAAAAGAGTTGACGCAAACCAAAAAGAGGTAGTAGAGGGATTGCGAGATGTCGGCGCAACAGTGGCTCATATCCACATGGTTGGCAAAGGTATGCCGGATTTGATTTGTGGATTTAGAAAAACTAACTACCTAATCGAAATTAAAGATGGAAATAAGCCTCCGAGCAAACGCAAGCTGACCCCGGACGAAAAGGAATGGCACGAGAAGTGGAAGGGGCAAGTATCAATAGCCTATTCCCTAGATGATGCGCTGCGGATCATTGGAGCAATTCCCCCACATGGGAGAGAACAATGAAATATATCGTGAGTTTGTCCGGCGGCATTGCTTCTGCCGTGGCCGCAGACAGAGCCATAAAAAGATATGGCAAAGAGAATGTTACCCTTTGGTTTGCCGATACCCTATGGGAGGATGAGGACTTATACAGATTTCTTTTAGACTTGGAGTCAATGTGGGGCATGAAGATAATAAGGCAATCCGAGGGAAATAATCCGCTTGAGGTTGCAGAAGATAAGCAAATAATTCCAAACTCTCACATTGCTCCCTGTTCTTATGAATTAAAAATAAAACCATTTGTTGACTATCTGGATACCATAGAAAAGCCTGTTACTGTATTGCTTGGTATGGATTATACCGAAATGCACAGGATGAAAGCGCCCAAGAAAAATTACGAGGCCCTCGAAGGCGTCACCGTGGATTACCCGTTAATGTGGAAGCCGCTAGAGTTTAGAAATTACTTTGATATTGTAAAACATGAATGGAGGTTAGAAATACCCCGCCTTTACGTGATGGGATTCAAGCATAATAACTGTGGCGGCAGATGCGTCAAACAAGGCATAAAAGAATGGAAGCGGTTAAGTGTTCATTTTCCAGATAGATTTGATGAGGTTAGCAAATGGGAACAAGAACAAAGGGCCAAGGGTGGGCCAAGAGAAAAGTTTTCTATTGCAAAGGATCAGAGCGGCGGAGAATCAAGTTCCCTAACCCTCGAAGAAATAAGAGAGCGGTATATTGATATTGACAAGGACAGCGGGCAAGAGGACTTGTTCTCGTGCTTTTGCTCGTACTAAATCCCCCATATGGGAGAGAAAGGAAATAGCCGTGTCTAGTAAACGCAGGCTTAGAAGAAGAGCATGTTCATCAAAAAAAACATATGAAAACAAGGGGGATGGTTATTATACTTTGCAATGGATGTCCCGAAATGGGACGTATCACGGCCACATTGTATATAAGTGTACATTCTGCAAAAAATGGCACATTGGCAGGCCGGATCACAGAAAGAGACAAAGCATCAACGCAAGCAGGAGATACGCATGAGCCAGTATTTTTGTTATTGCGGTAATCCGCTAACAGCAGAGACAGGCAGGCATAGAAAGAGATACTGCATTGAATGCACGTCCAAGAGGGGCATTGGAAAATTCATAGTCCTGCATGACCCAGACCCTCTTGGATTTAGCAATGGTGCTGAATTCTCCCTCATTCAGGGGAATGAGAATATCGGCAACTACACCAACGGTACAGAAATAGAGGTTATCCGAGAAGCCTCAGGAAAAGGATTAGAGGCCGGAAGGTACATAATGATGGGCAACGGAGAGAATCAGAAAGCGGTGAGGTTGACATCCCCTAAAAAGTAATGTATACTTATACCAACATACCCGTCACGCCTCTGGCTTCATCATAAGGGAAACGCTATCCGGAATCGGAGTACCTTGCTAATGTACATGCGCAAATATGACGGGTTTTTTTATTCTGGGTTGACCAATGAATAACAGAAGAACAAGAATAAAAAATCTTCCTAAATCATTAACAAAATCTCAGTGGAGCGCGACCATCGACCATTTTGGAGGGCTGTGCGCATATTGCGACAGTCCATGGGAACACAAAGATCACTTCTTCCCCGCTTGTATGGGAGGAGGTTACACCAAGGGGAATATGATACCATCGTGTTCATCGTGCAATCAATCCAAAGGGGCGATGCATCCAAGGGATTTCTGTGATGAGGAAACTTATTTCCAAATAGAGGAATTTTTATTGACACAAACTTAGAAATATAGTAAGATAAAGAAAGATACCCGCCAATCCTCTCCAAGGATGCTGACGGGTTTTCCAAGGACTGACCCCACCCATTGGTGGATGTAGGCCCTGACAAGTGTCTGCTGGAAGCAGATAGCTCCGAAATGCGCTAGGCGTTTGAGTAGGAGTACCCGGCCTGAAAAAGGCCAATTAAAAGTGATGAGGCCGTATAGGGATGTGAAGCGCGGCGTCAAGATGCTAAAAGGACTATTCTCCTGCGCCTTGATGAAACCACCCACATCTGGCTACGTTGGTCTGCGCTAATGTTGGGAGGGGTTGTTGTGAAAAGCCCCCGGAACGCCAGCCTCATCACACCAGATAGCGCACGGTGGACGTGCAGGGTTGTAGGCTTCATGCCTGCTAAGATAGATGTGTGGCCCGCACTTGGGTTCGATCCCCTTATCTGGAATAGTCACCCAGACCGCTTAGACGGAGGTAGGTGACTGCGGGTTTACGGGACAATATCCGGCAGACCAAAAGGACGCAGGCGTAAGCCGATAGAGGATACCCGACCCATAAGCAACAGCCCCCGTAATTGGGGGCTGTTCTTTTTATATGTCAATAATCACCTTATATTGGTATTATCTCAATACCAAATGAAAACGCCCCACAAGGGGACGCTTTCACGAAAAAGTTTGTTATCGCATCAACACTATCTTATCATTTATCCTGCGGGTTGTCAACCTCCGAATAATAGTAAGCGCTTGCCCTACCCGTAGGATATGGGCCGTGTTTCAACATCCTGCCCTCCCTTACGGCTTCCTCAAACTTATTGCGGATCGTGTCAGACTTGTTATATTTCAGTCCATATTTCTCGCAAAACATTTTGATTGTAAAACTTCCCTCAGGCGGTGACATGCTTGCCAGAATTTCACCAATAACACTATTGTGCATATCATCATTCAGACCCGGTACTATTTTGGTGACCATGTCGGTTTCCTTTCATAAACATATTTCAGCCGATAGGTATCTACAATCTGCCCTCCCTTGCACACCACAACATGACCTCCCACATGGGGGGTTTCTACCGTTGGGTCAATCCGATAAATAAAATCATTGGTTAGTTGCCATGATGGGACTGCAATCACATACGGCAATTCATCGGAAATGGTATGCCCGGAATAATGGAAATGGCCTCTCGATATGACATCCGGAACGATCTGTTTATTCTTTACCCGCTTCAAAATAATCTCATTCTTTAGCGAGTTCAACCCGTTGAAGTCAGTCCACTTTGTTCTGTTGCGGCCATGATGCGCAATCTCAAAACGCACGCCAGACAACAAAAACTCGGCATACCAGTGTGAATACTGCTCATGTTCTTTTGCGGGGACTGAGATGCCCTTAAAAAGCGTTCTGCGGGTACGTGGGTCAACGAGGTCGCCATACTCAGCGGCTATTCTTTCGTCAATCCCGCCAGCCTCCCCGATGTGGGCTTTAGTTCCTCTAACTGTATGCATTGAATCAACCATCTGCGTTAGAGGTTCAAAGAGTTTTATTGCATTAGATACTATTATTTGAGGGTCTTTTGTCCAGAATTCGGCTGACCTGTGTTTGTAATCTATGTCCCCCATGTCCCCCAGAAGCGAAAGGTGGGTATGTTTGGGCTTCCACTTTTTGATTATTGCTTCAACGTCTGGAAGAAAATACTCACTCCATGCCTTGAACAACCATCTCTGATCCTCATTAGGCTTGTAGTCTAAGCCTGAATCAGGGTACATGATAGCTGTCTTATGGCCTATGTGTGTATCAGAAACTTGAATCTCAATCGAAACCTTTTCATCGTTCATAGTTCCTTCTTTTCTAGTTGACAAAGTTTGGGGGCGGTGTTACCCGCCCCCTGAAAGGAGGTCTCTCTTGCGAGAGTTAAAATGGTAAGGGGATGAATGACCCTTACGCGTATAAGGTCATTTACCCTTGGATGTATTTGCGGTAAATCAATCTGGCGTATTCGTCAATGAACAAATACAGGGCAATCAAGTTGGACAGGTTTAGTTCAAGCCCGGCAAAGTCTACTTCTCCCGAAACATACAGGGCAAGCCCGGCAAGAATAAAACTTCCAACACGTACAAGCGTGCGCGCATCTTCGTCTTCCCATCCAAAATATTTCTTGATCTTCTGGAAAAGAAATGGGGCAGTTGGCACGCCTAAGCCTGCAAGTAACGCAAGCGCATAACCCAAAAGCTGTTCCGCTGTAAGTCCTGCAAAAAAATCTAACATGTTATTACTCCTTTATTGGTAAGTACGGGTAAACTAGCTTTCATATTACTCCTTTCTCACAAAACTCTGGCAAGCAAGAACCGGAAGGATAACGTCCGACGCCAAACAAACCGCAAAAGTCAAATTGGCAATGCGGCAGTTTTCCTCCGGCAGCCCTGGGGAGTAATGAGCGCAGGACGGACACAAACTAATGTCTTTGTGTTTGCCAAGATACTTTTCCTTTGCCCATTTGATAGTCCCGTAATGCTCGAAATAAGTGAACATATTACTCCTTTCTCTACTTCCCGCAATGCTTGCACGGGACATGCGTTTGATTGTCGGTGGTCGATGGCTTTGTTATTTGGGCCATCCTCTCGGCAAGTTTGTCATAATCAATCGGCTCGTAGGGTCTATATGGTTCATATTGGGGCCAAGGCCATTGATTTTCACGGTCAAGTATTTTTTCAAGGGTGTTTATTGGCTGTGGATAGTACCACATCTTTACTCCTTTCTCTACTTGAATATCGCCAACACTCCCGCAATTACCATTCCAATGGTCGAATCGGCGGCATTCCATTTGCGAGTAGAGTCTACCTTGGTATCTAACTTCTCGATGTTCTTGGTGTTGGTTTGCACCTGATTAGAGATAGCCGATAGCTCTTCTCGAACCTTGGAGATTGCGTCTCCATTCTTTGTGATAGCTGATACTATTCTATCCTCAAAGCGGTCAAACCGTGCATGTAATTCTTTGTTGGTGACTCTACTATCTACCATAATTCTACCTCATATTAGTTGTTTATGCAAGCGAGAATACGCTCTCTTTCGGACTCTCTGCCTGCCTCGAAACCTTTCATAAACCAATCTTTGCCCTCGTCCGGATCGTCCGGCCCTTTCACTGGCCGAGCAAATCCCCGGAGCATCGGGATAACATCATCGGGATGGTAGTCAACAATATTTCCGTCTACGCCAATAGGTTTGTCATTCCCATCAAACACACCGGGAATCTCCATTCTGTCAGTGAACTGGTGTGCCCAGTGTTTTGCAAACGGCTTTATACCCAGCGGAGGCCCGCCATATCTAGCCTCCCAAACGCCATCAATCAATCCCTCTGCCCCATTGCGCATCCATGTAGGCCCGCCCCAGCCATTGGTAATGTTCACCATCTTGAAGTGATCCCAGCTCCCCTTGCTTGTGTAAAGCAGGGAGAACTTGTCCCGCTCATCTTTCAGGCGGGTCAACGCTTTCTTTAGTGCTAATTGTTCATTGCCAACACAAGGATTATAGGGTCTTTTGGGATCTCCGTTGTAATGGAACGGGTTCTCAAAGTCCCACGCATCAATTGAGATGTCATCGCCATACTGCTTTGTATTCTCGATGTAAAATTCAGCCTGGGAAACAGGGTCTATCAGCTTACCGCCTACAAGCGTACGGTGAAAGTGGAAGAATCCTAAGACTCTCCCACTCTCCAGAACGCCGTCAGCGTGTTCTTCTAGCCTGTCATCCCTGTACCAAGTACCCTCGGTCGCCTTGACAATGACGATCTCTACCTCTCTAGGAAGTAGAGAATAATCGACTTTCCGGTAATGGGAAACGTCAATCATCAATGTCTTGTCCGCAGGAATAACAAAATTACTCATCCGCTTCCTCGCTTTCTCCCACGTGGGGGGAACTTTCCAGCATTGCCCTGGCTTCATTTACAACGCCCCAGAAGAATAAATCATCCCTCTCGTTTGCGCCTTTCAGCTTGGAGAAATACTGGATTATTAGGTTTAGCTGTTCTTGTGTAAACATTACTTTCCTTTCACTAGTTTGTAGCATTTGAGATTAAGTTCCAGTTAGTACCATCATATACCAGTATAACTGTATCACCATTGTTACCTATTAGAACTCGATTGGAACCGCAGTTGATATTGCCAGTGCCATCCACCATCGTTATTGTATCTCCGGCTCCAGCCTGAAAGACAACAATATCTCCTGCACCAACACCACCATTTATCTGATTAAAAGCGCCAGTAGTTCCCGCGTTTGGATTCAGCGTACAAAAAGATTTTGTGATGGTTATAGCCGCTCCGGCTATTGTCAAATTCTCTGCCGTGCCTAAACTAAACAGTGCATCAACTTTTACAAGGTCAAATGCAGCATCAACAAACAGGGCGTGTGTTTTTGTATCCGATTCTACGCGGAAGTCAATGTCATTCCCGCCTTCATTAAAAACAATTTTATCGGTTGTCCCGTTTTCTGTTAGTGTAAAAAACTCTACACTAGAACCAAGTGATGTCTTGATTATATTCACACCGCTATTTGTGCTATAGTCTGTCAATGCTGACTCGGTTGTCTGACCAAGAGCGCCGACCTCAAGCCTCGAATTCGCAAAATCCTCATTCCTGTTTGCTATTAATTTCGCTTGCACATTTGGATTGGTGAATGCATTTAGTATAAGAGCCTCATCGGTTCCACTGCTTATCCATCTAAATGACTTTGCACCGGATACTCCGCTGGACGTTGAATCAACTACCAGACCATCTGCATCCGCCACGCCAGCCCCAGCACCCCATGTAAACTGTCCCGATGTGTTAAAGCCAACCTGTA
>Ga0224511_10000088_pt1 | contig 29328 bp, 12 predicted proteins | sample SF_May12_sed_USG_2_FD_169988 | JGI IMG/M metagenome (GOLD analysis project Ga0224511, IMG submission 169988) | Sediment microbial communities from San Francisco Bay, California, United States - SF_May12_sed_USGS_8_1 | ecosystem: Environmental > Aquatic > Marine > Sediment | place: USA...
TGATACCATATTGATTAGTTCACCAATATGAGATCAGAGAATCAGTCAACTAGAACCCGATAACGGTAACTTACAACTTTCTATGCACAGCACCAGAGAGGGGTAATAATACATACAAATGGAAAACAACAGCAGATGCCAAGAGCCAAAACATATTTATAGTACAAATGGAAATAAATCATAGCAAAGGTGGTAGTCATTGGATTTTAGACAAAAACATTGATAAGGTCTACCTAGGAAATGTAGCTCAGATACTGTCATACTATAATAGGTCATAGATTAAATGAGTGAGTTCACATCTAGTGCTTAGCATTTGATCTCGCTCCTCACTCACATCTCATGACCGCAACTTCACAAGTTCATTTACTACAATTGCTAAAAAGCTTTCAGACAATCCCAAAACGTGAAAATACAAGCAGAGAATCATTTGCTCATGGATGGGTAATTGGGAATCAATGGGGAGGTGCTCAGATTCCCTGGCATTATACTGAGACATTCCAGAGCTGACTAAGAGGAAGTGACATCATCGCATGCTGTCAGAAGTTAGTGCTTTGCCAGAGGTACCCTTTTAACTAGAAGCCTGATTTTCCACAGTAATCTTTTGATGCTTTCTCTTTAGATTCCCATTCAGCTTTAGCTGATAGGCTGCTGGCGTATCACGCTGCACAACCTGTGCACTATTCAGCCAAATCACCCCACACGAAAAAACTGGGAGGTTTTGTAGCTTTAGGTCTTTAAACATGACAGAAGGATGCTGCTTTAAAGATTGAAGTTTGAAGCAACTTGACCATTCAGTCAAAACTGATTCACAGTGGAAAAAGATCCTATCCTATCCTGGATATGCAGTAAATGAGTAAGGACTCTTGGTAACTGTGTTGATGTCACTCACTCTGCTTTATTACTCGGTAGTTCAGTAACTATGACTACTTATTTTTGTCGTACAATCCTTTACAATGCAGAACAAAAATAGACCATCAACCATTGAACTAAACTAAATTTAGATGAACCAAGAGTTGAAATGAAGCTAGTTGATCGAATCAAACATACCATCTTATTAACACAAATTTCAGATCGCTCAAGAAAAAAAAAACTTTTTGGGAGTTTTGGATATACATCTTAGGGGCAGCCATTTACTCAAAAATGAAAGGCTTACAGTCTGCAAACTAAATCAATGGTAAGCCATAACAGGCCATACAGTGGCATCATGTTGGCAGAGTTAGCACAATGCATAATGAACCTATGGACAATTGGGCCTGATGTCACTCATCATCAGATTTGGCCAGTGCATAATGTTATAGCGTGTCAAATAGCACAATGTTGCGGGAGGGGTGGCATAGAACCTCAAACAATCAAGTTACAATCATTGTGTTTCCAAGTTCATGATTTTACTTCACGAGTTACAAAACGATAACTTGTAGTCATAATTGCTTATGGATGTACGGTATACTCTTTACACTACTTGAAAAAGTATAGCTTTCTAGTTTTTATATTGGAATTTGCTAAATGCTGCTGCACTTACACTTTTGACTTACACTACAGTTACAGCACTGCGCAGCTATGTCTAGTATGACATAGTACAATACAGTATCATATGAACAGCACTTTCAAACACAGACTACTACATTGTAGGAACTTGGTTGAAATCTAGATAAAGTGCTGTTTGTCGAACAGTTTTCACAAGTTCCTCCAAAAGACCACCCGCGACATATTTTGTTCATTCCAATTGATGAGTGAATAGCGAACATTATAAAAAGCCGACTCGATTGGCCGAAAGCTTACTGAATGGTCATTATACATTCAGCTCAACTAAAGCTTCTGGTCATTTTAGAAAATGAAATAGGAAAGCAAGATCAAGAACAAGTTACTACACACAGTAGGGTTAAGTGTGCTAGGCTCGAAAGTGTGTACTGCAAAAGAAATTGTGGAATAAGTCGTTTGTTCCTACCAATTTTGCTCCGTTTCGGTCAGCCATTTTATTCGTGAACGTAAATCACCAGTTCATGGAACTTGTGATTGGTTGGCTAAAGTAGCGCGCTATTACGTATTTTCACTGCGTGTGTTGAGGAGTTTGTAAACACGAGCACCAGCTGACTGAACTAAAGACTGAATGAGTGAGTGCTCAAAACTGAACTAAAAAGGTATGTTAGGCCTTTTGCACGACTAAGCGGTGCAAGGTCGGTCTTCCAATAAGCCATTTCCATTTGAACGTACAGTCACGTCCCAATGCTTCGCGGATACAAGTACAAACGCCATAGACTGTAGTGTAGAGTCTAGCTCTAGTCTAGACTTGAAGTTGACCATTTTGATTTTACTTTTACTTTTAGTTTTATCCACTTGCGATTTCAAACCGAGTCTTTCACGACAGCGACTACTTACATACTACTAGTAACCTCATGCTCAGACACAGTACGCTAATTTGCTGCCACTCAATATATACTGTGTGTGTAATTCTGGTACCACGATTTTGCTGCTACTACTAGACTAGTACTACGAGTACGAGTACGAAAAGCAGTATGAGTATTCGATCTATTATATACCATGCCGTTCTAACACCACAAATTTGCTACTAGTCCTACTACAAGTTGCACCCGTAGTGCCATGTGGCACACAGATGCTACAGTGACTATGGAACAGAGAATTTTCTCAGCTCCGACAGTTTAAAGATTGCAATCATGTAAAAGTTCATGCTCCTATCATCTATGCGCAAAACCCTTTTAATCGTTGCTAATAGGGGATAACTTAAAAGCCGCAAGCTTGACTGGAACATTGAATGTGGAAATGTTTGCATGATATCCATTGTAGTATAGCTACTCCCACAACTACTTGATGTGGTCATCTGCATTTGACTTTCGGCTAGTACTGAGATGATTTTGACATGAATGCCTGTCTGAACAATAAATGTTTGAAAATTCTGGAAGCACTCGCCCAACATCCAGGAAGTCTCTGACTTATCCTTTTTTGAAATTATGGTACCCGAAGTATTAAGTGGACAACTGTTTGTTCGTTTTAGACTAAATATGGGAGGAGCAGTGAGCAGTGGGAGGGATAACGATGAGATAGTGGACAACCTGATAGACGCTGGTTACATTGTATCAAAGAATGTAGAGGAGGTTTTCAGAGCCGTGGACAGAGGAGCATACTACACGGAATCTTGCCGGCGATTTGCATATCAAGTACGCATATAATGGTTTCTCAAAGTTTGCCAGTTAAATGATGGCTCGACTTTGAAACATCCTCTGAAGTAAGAGGACGGCTCACTAGGGTACTCAAGCTGATTGTAACATAAACTCAAACTCTTTGAAAGATGTTTCATTTGAGTCAGGGGGTGAAGCTATGGCTTAATGGATAGCGTACTGGATCTTGGACCGAGGGGTCCCTGTTTCGATTCCCAGTTCAGGCAGAAACATTTTTTCTTGCAACACCCTCATCGGTTTCAGATAGCGATGTTAAATGAAGGAGCTCCACACACATATATACCTTCTCTATGGCAGAGATGAGTATAAGCAGAGTGTCTCGTAATGACTCACCCAACTTCTGCACCGCTCCTAACAGCAGCTCTGTCTTGGAAACATGAATTTACCTTTTCATTTGAGTCAAAACTGAACAGCCCTTTGGATGGGTTTTGTATCTATCTTCCTATCATACCACTGATATGCTGTCTCATTATCCGACTGACTGACTGCAGGATGGCGCTTGGAAGGAAGGTCATCTTCATCTCTCTGCTCCGTGCATATACTCTAAAGTGCTGGAGGCATTGGATCTTAGACCTGGCCTATCATTTATCAACCTCGGCAGTGGAACTGGATATCTAAACACTATGGTCGGCCTCATCATTGGTAGGTTACTTGGACAGTAACCTATATTCTTAGTGGGGCACGGGTAGCTCAGTTGGTAAGAGCGCGAGGTTGCAATGTATGGATTACGGGTTTGGGTCTCACTGCTGGCTGCCAGGGTTGGAAAAGTTCCTTTTTTGTGTCGAATATTTCGATACCGATACACTGGTCTTTTTGTGTATCAGTTTCAAACATCCGGTACCCTCAGCAAAAGCAAAAAATCCGTTCCCGATACTCATTACATGTTTCACCTGCAGAGATGTGGCATAGAAACATCAGACTTGCCAAGTAAACAATAAACAACACTGTCATTGAGCGAATTCTCTCTCAATTATTTAGGAGTGTTTTTAAATTCAGCAAAAGATAAAAAAAGCTTTTGCAACCAATTATTAATACGCACAAAGTTGATAGGTTGCACTGTTTTACACCACTTGATATGGAGGTCAAGGTCACCTAAACTCACCAAAGCCGGGGTGTGGATGAAAGCTCGTGGCTGCTAGTGCGATATTTACTAAGTTACCATCTGCTAGTAGCTAGCTGTTTTAGTCGGATACTAACAAACTTCATACTAACCATTAGATGCAGATGAGCCTGTTATTGAGAGAATGAGGGTCTTGAATCCGTTCTAATCGTAACTGATACTGATTTCAAAGCTGAATCTTCAAAAGGTGATTGTTACCATTTTCAATCTACAAAATGGAACGAATAGTAGTAACGACTACCGGATTGTATTCGACGTTTCCAAGCCTGCTGGCAGGACTGTTTTTTTAGCATGTCTCTCACTCCAAACTGCTAGCGAACACACGGTCGCGGTGAGGAAGCGTAGTTGCGTTCAGCAGGGATCTCGATCGCATCAGGGTTGTCCTCTCTCAACTTTAACTCATCCGAACAATGGTCCATGATTCGTTATCCCAGCATAATAATCAAGTCTCTTTGCGGTAACCTGGACATTTGCCTAAACTACCACGCTAATGCCTACTTTCAGTCGCGGAATTCTGTTCGCTTGATTTCGGTCGCGCTCTTGAACAGCTTAGCAGATTCCGCAACCGAAATCCATTTCAGCCATGGACAGGATTGATTGAGCGAAAAACACGAAGTCAGCTTATAGAACAAGAATAACATGCGCTTTTATTCGTTCTCACTGGTCGCATACAGCCTTAACATTTATTCGCAATCTTGGTGATGTGACAAGCTACTTCAATCAGCGATCTTTCAAAACAAATAGACAAAACATTGACCAAAGTTGAGTTTTGTTGGCATGATTCCTTAGCGGCTGGCTAACACCAGTAATGTCATACAAATTTAGAATCTCGCATCAGCCAGCCGCAAGCACAGTTGCCAATCCTTGAATGTTAATCTACAAATAACACATTACACAACTATATATGGCAGGATCAGATACTAGTTTTTATCATGATACCCATACCCACGCCCAGTGTGAAGTGATGATGTAGTGGATAGCGTGCTTAGCCCTCAACCGGCAGTTCCTGGTTTAATTCTCAGCTCAGGCAAAAACTTTGTCTCTCACGACACCCTAGTCAGTTTCATGTCGCACCAAACAGAGAGTTTGAGCTAGTTTCTGTCTCAATGGGTGTAAGCTGAAAGTCCCCTAATGACTCACCCCGGGAAACACTAAGTCGAATAGAAGCAGTTAGCCAATTTCTGCACTACTCCTGAGTGCTGTCTAGTTTTAGAGACACAAAACTACTTTATGCCTATTCTGTGATTTACAGGGGATCATACTCCAAACCACGGAATAGAATATCATCAGGACGTCATACAGTATGCGGAGGAAAAGCTACGCGAATTCAAATCAAACTCAACCTCAGTTGACCAGTTTGAATTTGCAAATCCGGTGTGGGTCCAGGGTGAGTTTAGCTTCATGTGCTTGTTTTATATGTGGTAATGATCATGATCACTCCACCTCTCCTCCCTTCTCTGGATTTCGGTGGGTGATATGTAAACAAATGGCCCAAGCTGGCTGACCCCCAACTTCCCAGAACCACCCATTCAGTCTTGTAGCTCGTGTTTCACACTGGATCACCTGGCGTTCTGATAGGGTGGAGCTGACCCTGGGCAAGGTCAGCTTCCACTATGCCAAAAACCTGCCCAAGCAGCGCGTTCCTTGGTTACGATGTTTGTCGCATTGTGACCAACACCGAATTATTTGTGAAATAGATTCCGCAATGGGCATGTGACTGTAACCAATGTCTCACTCCATATGCCATCAACCCTTGATCAAAGCAGATTTCCGTCTGATATTCTGCTCATTATTTCTGTGACTGATTGCTCTGAATCGTCAGAGCCTAACATCCAGCCGGTCCTTCGCCACACATTAAATATCCATGAGGTCCCCTCAAAACTTTGTTGCGTTGTCGACCATATTTGGATACAGCGATCCTAATGCGCTACATGATACATGTATTATTGTCAATTGTCCACAAAGATTAGTCACCTACCCATTTTGTATAAACTGAGGAATAAATTAACCAACGTTCAACTCTCTTCCTCTTGTCCGTTGATTCAAACGTGGTCAGACACGGGCGGAAAATTTTGGAATAAGTGTGTCAAACAAAAGCAACGCAGGGTGTCATAGTAGGATAGTTCTTCGCATAAAAATTAAATTCATAGCTCAGGGCCCACCAGATAGTCAGGACACCTATGTAAGGGCCCTGAGCTGACTATTTAGGAATTGCCTTTCCTTAGCAGAGACGGATTCCTACCGCTGTTTCGCAATAAGGCTGTGATCAGACAATTTTAAAACTCTTAAAACTTCATTCCCGTATGATTAAAGAGTAATAGTTGCTGTCGGTCAAAAATTATTTTAAAAAGTTTGCATAAAACAAAGTTTTATGATGCCGGGGGGGGGGCGGCGGGGCACCTGCTTTCATTGCCTTGAGAGTATCATCAAAGTCGGAATGGGTGAGCGGATTGTAGCATGGTCTACAACTATACATAGTACGATGGGGACGTTCATAGTTCTTATACCTCCTCCTACAAACCCTTGATCATGATTTGTTGAGCTCATGAGCCTAATGAAAAGCTACTTGATATCATTGAACTCTGTCAGGAGTTGTCAATCCGTGAATCAATCATTTCCACCAATATTTAAATCCAATTTATAAAGTTGGGGATTGTTTCATTGATTTAAATTTCACTTATACTTTCACTTACACTGGCTGAGGTTAGCCAATAGCTTATTAGATAGCATGCTTAGCTTCCTGCTGTTTTAGGTGATAATAGGTCTATTCGCGTGCTTTCGGTCAGACGCAGACAAAAAGATTTCAGACGCGAGCACGCGAACGGATAGGCACAGTTAAAAGATGCAAGGGTTTCTGGTGCAGTTTCAAGTACATCGGAGTTGTCCTCTCTCAACGTCTGGCGTGTCTGAGGACAAAAAAAGTGTGCAGTCTGTGTCACGGTCTGTTTCGCAACAACGAAGCAACCTGTAAAGCGACCATAGAATAAGAAAGCGATCGATAGTTAGCCTTGACATTTTGATGACCATGCACTGTGTAAATTAGCACGCCTACTTTTAGGCTTAAAATTCTGTTCGCATGATTGAATTCACTTTCAGACGCAGCGGAGGTACATGATTTGTAAAGACGCACTTTTCGGGCGCACTTTTGAGCAGAAAAACTGAAAAAGCGTCTGAAACCGCGTTTCAGATGCCCAAACCTGAGCGCGCGAATGCACCTAATGATACTGGTACTGTAGGTTATTACGGTTTCCTGGTTACCTGGGCTGTGAATTCGTCACAGTCGCTGCTTTGGGATAACACGATTGTGATCAATGAAGGTCTGACTGTAGATGCAAATAAATTTAAACAACTCAGCTAAATAGTACATGAAATGATGCTGTTTGTATTTAATGTTGACAAAAATTGTGACGTCTGTTGTTTAAAGAATCTATGGGCCTTTCTGGGTAATGATAATGTACACTGCATTTATTTTTACCTATGAATTTTGGCGATCGTCGGGGGTAGAATCCGTATTGCTTCATATCCCTTGTGTCCTTTCAAAGGGCTTCTGACAGTTTGGGTTTTTGAGCTAGGTTTTACTCACAACGAGAGTCTGTGATGATTGTGTTCGAACCCGGTTTTATACCATTGCAAACCTGACACTCTAGCCGCTCAGCTGTCCCTCTGTCTACCCTGCTGTATATATTGCCTATATAAAGCATAAAACTCATAAAACACAATTGAGCGCCAAGTTGTCCGCTGTTAAATGGAACTCTTACGGGGATACGTGGAATACCGATGATGCGCAACTCCAACTTATCACAAAAAGTGGCTCAATTCTCTTCTGTTCGTCAGTTCAGTGTACGCTGCATCTAAAATCACGCTTTATTTACTGTCTGTGACCATACAACCATTGCAAACTATTGTATTTTATCGGTTCACACTGACACATACTATAAATCAGCGAGTGTTGTGAAGTATATGAATTGCCTAATGATCGCATGGCTTAGAAGCAAGACGATATTTCCTTATGACATGAAGCAAAAATTTGTTGTTGACAGGTTGCTATTGGCTGTTTTATTGGTCAGGAAGTCTAATTGTAAATTATTGGCAGGCTTTAAAGTTTCTTTATACCAGTAACAATTCAGCACCCTTACTTTTGAAACCAACAACAGAGTTTCACCATGACAAAACAAGTCCACAGCACGACTTTAGTTTGTTGACAAGCAGTCGTGCATGAAAATGACTGGTTAAACCCAGTCTGAGTACCTATGTGTGTAGTGGGTGGATTATATTGCACAACCTTGAACCAGAGTCACACCTCCATTGTAAATCAGTCAGCATGATTATGATATTACAATGTACAGCGCGCAGTTGGTGAAAAGCCTCACCAGGGCATTGCACAGTGGTCCCTTCAAGCTACAGAGACAACCCTTAAACTTAAAGCACGTTTGGCTGAATTAGTATACTTTTTGAATAAAAAAAACCTCAAAATGTGTCCCCTTATGTTTTTATATATATATATATCATACACTTGAAACTGTTCAAATTAATGTGTGATGAAACTTAAATGTATTATTTCGCTTACATGCTGAAGACACGGGTTCATTTTTTTATGATTGACAAACTTGGACAGACCTATATAAAAGCCAGAAAATGTGTTCTGGGACTTATAAATACCCTCCTCGGTTTGAGATCGTGATGGTAAATAAACAAGGTCCACTCATAGATTTACCTTCTCTATGGGACACAGGGATGTAAGCAGAAAGTCTCCTAATGAATCACCCTGGGGATTGCTAGGTCTAAAGGTCTCGATAAGCCACTCTCTGCACCTCTGCACCACTCCTCACTCTCTGCACCTCTGCACCACTCCTAACACTGTTCTGTGATGGAGATAGAATCTTATTTACTTAACATGAGTGGCTGGCTTACGCGTTATTTCATCTGTTTTATAGGTAATTGTCTGCAGATATCACCAGAGTCAATGCGTCGATATGATCGTCTGTATTGCGGTGCGGGATGCCCCGAAGAAGTGATTTCGTATATGAAGGAGATGATACATGTTGGTGGTATCGGAGTTGTACCATGTGGAGAACAGGTGTGTTTTGTGCTGTTCTGTCATTATATCTTGGAATAGCGTGATAGCTCAATGGTAGAGTATTGGGCTCGCAACCGTAAGAATCTGGATTAGAATCCCACACAAGGCGGACTCCTTTTGTGTGTATGAGCTCCTCACAAAACAGGCACAAGCCTCAGTATGAGCAGTCGGGACCGTTCATTATTCGTACCCCGGCGATGATCTGAAGCCGTGCTAGCCAATTGGAGTGAATGGTTTGCTGGAGGCCTGTACCAAGAAAACACCCCAGTATGAGGAAGCGAACTCGCAACCCTTAAATTGCAAATCCGCGCTTTTACTGACGGAGCTCACCTGGCCCTCTGCAAGAATAAAAGAGGTCTAGGGCACAAGTGATGGGATAGGCACATTTATTTTATACGGATTGCCCAGTGACATCTTGATGCAAATTTCATGCCAAGGAAACCAAGTTCTTATTCCAATAGAAAGGTTTAAACCTTCAGTCAATAAGATTGAAGGTTTAAACTTTGTCTAGGAATTTTACAGTGTTTCGCGCTGATTTACAGAGTGACAACCGCGGCTTCGCCCTTGTACAACCTGGCACTATTTTGTCACTGCAGTTGAGTGCTTGCTATGTATTGCCTCGCAGTTTGAGGCTTTCCTCTGAAATAACGTTGATTAAAACTACGAGACGTTGCATAAAATCTGCTCGTATAAGGTGATGTCCATTTTTTTCCACTTACAGCTAATCAAGATAGAGCGCGTCAGTGAAACTCAGTGGACGGAGGAGAGTGTGTTATCTGTGGCATTTGCTACCATGCTACCAGCTAGTCCAGAAGACCAACTAGTCAACTTGCGTAAGTCAGCTCAACCCAAATGTGGTAGTAATGACAACATCGCTGAAAGAGTGCGGATCATAGGGTGTCTTATTGACTTTGGTACAAACACTTTTGTTAGATTACTTCTATTAAAACCCTGCGCCGTATTCAATAACTCACTCATGGGGAGGAATGAGTGAAGGGGGGATCATTCCGGAGAGTGCTTCTAAATCTGTTCAATGATCTCTATAGCATTATACTAGTAGCCATTCCAGCACCTTTTCACTAAATTCACTCTTGTCAGTTGTGCTTGTGTCACCAACTGAGGGGCAAATGTGTCTACTGATAGTACGAGCCACATATTGGACAAAATTCCTCTTTATATATTGGTTTTATTGTTCTACTCAGGCACTTGACCTCCTAAGCCCGAGAGGCTTGGTGGAGTGGTAGATGCTAGGAATTATGCGAGGAGCGCATTCTCACAGCGGGCGCTCGGCGTGACTAGAGCTTGAACTCGGGACTTGTTGATCTTGGGCCAAGCTATCAGAGAGATTTGACAAATAGATACCCGGAACCTCGGATTGGATCAAAATGCAGTGCTCACATTCTTCTGCTAGGTGTTCATCATCCCCTGTACACCTCTCAGCTTCACACCACAGTTTCCGGTTAACTGATCCCCCCCCTAATCAGCTACTGCGGTGAGGCTGCATTACCAGAAGGAATTTTTCATTGGTTTACCAATCCCAGGGTCCTTCTTTTTACAGTGGAGTTGAACACACCCTGTTTATGTTCATGTTAACAGTATCATCGAGGGAAGCAAGAAATATTACATAGTACCTAGATCCACTGTTTTGAGACAATATTTCAGACGGGCTACCAGAGTTTGTCAGAGTGGCCTAGGCCTTTGTGCTCAGATTTGTGTTTAGTATTTTGTTCATCAATCACAGTGATGTAGTTCTCGATGCCTCTTACCATATGTTCTGGTTACTTGATCTTCCGAATTATTTCAATAAATCGCTTATATATGGCCTTGGATTGTACCCGACATCCGGTTCAAATTTAGCGAAGATTTGAGGAATAACGTAGCATTTCTCAAAATCTCAGATTCAATGAAGGCTCGCTTCCGCGCTCTAGGTCTTTGCGGTCGATATTCCTCATGTATACCTCTGATGTAAAGTTGTGTTCACCAAATCGCTTATCCTTGCCTCGTGGATTGTACGAGTATCAGTCTCAAACTGGATGCTCGAGCGTCTGTCTCCCGGAGACAAAATGAATTTAATCGGCCTCGGACGTCCGACTCATCAACCAATCAAATTGACTTCCATGAATTGCTTAGCGATGTTCACTTGTTTTCGGTCTGGTGCTAGGATCTTTGAAAAGAAAATTTTTGATTTCACAACAATACTGACACGAATGAGAGCACGAAGTTGCGCTGGGAATAGAGGTAGCTTGCAGTGAAAGAATTAAGTAGCGGGTTGACTTTCTTTTGAAATTACGATCAAATAATGGTTACAATTTCTGGAAATACAGGTTCTGCACCATTGATTAGCTCCAAAGTAATCCGGGATCGCGCGTCCGACAGATGCATTTGGAGTGAAAAGGGGTCCTCGCAAACTGCGTCCGCTCCGACGCAGACCGAATGCCCGATGTGATGAAAAGGGGCCTTAAGCCTTTGTGCTCAGATTTTTGTGTAATGATTCTTCATCATGATGTACTCCTCTCCGCTTATCAACACAGACTCTGGTTAACTGGTCCTCTAATCAGCTACTGCGCTGTGGCTGCATTACCAGGGTAAATTTTTCATTCCATTTACCAGTCCAAAGGTTCTTTTTTTGCAGCGGAGTTGAACACGCCCAGTTTACGTACATTGTGTCGCTCGGTTATTCGAACTCGCATTCGTGACACTGTGAAGCAACAGGTGGGCCCTTTCCACCCTCTGGATCCTAAGAAAAAGGAACACTCAGCACTAAAGCCATGGCATATGAGAAGAATTGTACCTTCGGGTAATGGTAAGTGCGAACTGGCCAGGGTCGGATTAAGCGTCGTTGCGTGCATAACGATGCAGCGACTTGTTTGCTTTCCTTTAGTTCCCTTTAGCGACTCGATAGCTAAAGGGAGGTCTTAGATGAATGTGGAAATGACCGCAAGAGTGACTGCAAGACAATCATTTGTGTTCTTTTTGAATGTCATCACTGCTATGAGCAACCATGATAACCTGCGTTCGAATCCCGATAATGTCAGGCTTCCATTGCGAGTATGAGCTCTTCACTGTACTAGTAGTTCACCACAAAATCAAGCCTCACTAGGCGCATTGATACCTGACCATTTAGCTCATGGTGCTCCGTGCTAAGCTGTAACTGGTGAAAAACAAGTATCTAACCCAGCAGCTTCACCATAACTGTGAACACATCATACAAGAGAAAAAACCATTGGTTTCTCAATATGAATAAGAGACTCAATTTTATTTTGGAACATTGCATAAACTATATTTAAAAGTTTTGAGTCAGGACAAGGGTACTCAGCTCTCTTCTTCACTGGGGGAAGTTAGGAGGCTGAGGTATAGGAGTGACACCTCCAGCTCAGTTACAAGTTGGTTCTGTAACAGCCACTTGCCCACATGGTCATTGGGTAAGGGGACAATTTTACTTTACCAATATTTTAATCAGGTGTTGAGTTAATTAGTCTTCCGTTAAAATCAGTAGGAGAGTTTATTTCATATGACCTTTAACTGAAGCACAGCTATTATTCGACACTAACCTACAGCGTGTCTATGGCAGATCAGCTGTCAGTGGTGTGCAGAAATTGGCCTACTGAGTCTATTTAAGTCCGAGTTTCCCAGGGCGAGTCATTATGAGAAGTTCTGCTTACACCCTTGTGTCCCATAGAGAAGGTGACAACTAACTGGGTGGCTATACTGATGAGCCCAGTATCAAGTTGTCACTGCTATTGGGGCTTATGGGAAGTATAGTTTAGCGGGACTGTTCACATAGATATAGTTCAGCGGGACCTTTCACATAGATATATTTTGGCAGGATGTTTCAGATAGTTATATTTAAGCGGGACTTTTCAGTTATATTTTGCCAGGTTTACAGAGACTGGAAGATGATGAGAGGGCCGTATCATCCGATGATGAACAGACAGATGATGAACAGACAGATGATGACATGAACGGAAAGGAGATTGCTGAAATGGCTGAGTTGCCCCCGCAGCCAATGAAAACAGACAGGTTGATGTCTGAGGGCGGTGATAGTGGTGTTGTGCTAGGTGAGTGAGCATCAGATTTAGCTACATACTGCAGATTTATGGGTTGATATTGGTTGGGAAGGCGCTGTGCATGAGTGGTTAAAGTACTCGCCACTGGCTCTGAAGGTCTCTGGCTGTAGACAAGCTTACGGACGGGATTTTTCCAAACTCTCTGTTCACACAGTAGGAAATGGGTATCTTGCTCTCTTCTGGCCTGAGAAGGCGAAAGCGGTGAAGAGGAGTGGTATCCCACCTCAATTAACACCGTTGCCAGTACAAATTGACGCTGTTAGCAGCTACCTCCCCACGTGGCCATTGGCTAGGGGTGGCTGTTACCTTTTCATTGGTTGATCAGCCGTAGTTAGTCAGTTGGCACATGTACCATCATGAGTGTGGCTTTAGTGACCGTTCTCAACTCACCTATTTTTATGTATCGTTACATTTTTGCATCAAGTTTGTGGTAGTCTGTCCCTGCTCAAAACTGATATGAGCTATTCTTATCGACAAACTGAAAACCCTAGCAACAGATTACAAATCATTCTTGATGTATTTTATGATCTACATCTGTCCTGTACTCTCCACAAAGTTGAAGCAACCAGTTTAAACCTGTTCCATATTGCTATTAATTCTCTCTTATGCGCATATCACCGGTATATGTACGGCTTCCCGCTCCAGAGTTTTTGAAGCCAAGTGTACCCAATTGATTGATGGGAGATTAAAGTAAAAGAGCGCGGCGCCATGATGGATTTATTTCTTTATCTTGGACAGATGTTAGCAAGGGTTGTAATTTAGTTTAGCCACATAGATGTAGAATATTTCACTGAATGCCTGTCTTTGTACAGAGGTGTGAGCGGTTATGGTTGGTACTCAGATGCTTTTATGCCATCATTACTGAACAGAATGGCGGAGTAGCTCAATGACTAGTAGGCTTGGCTCAAGATTGAAAGATCCCGAGTTCAAACTTGTCTTAGTCATGCTGAGTGCAGACTGGGAGAATGAGCTCCTCACATAATTCCTAGCTTCAAATGCTGCCGCAAACCTCGGGCTTAGCAGGTCTGTTAAATACGATGCCTAGGGGCAAAATTAGAAAACATAAAAGGCTTGAAGACTTGGTTCTGTTGGTTTTCTTGTTTTTTGCAGCGTTGAGCAAGTCTCGGCTAATGTTAACTTTTTTCAATAATCTTTGACAGGAACTTCGGTAAGTTCCAGTGTGATTGCTGACGATTCAGGGACTAGCAGAGAAGAGCAGATTCGCCATTCACCTCAACTTTCCCCAGATGATGCTATGGACTCATCGCTACTGCCGGACAAGGGAGAATCGTCTTCCAGCAGTGATGACAGTGAACCAGATGGTGAAGCTACTCTACCAATAATTCCTCTGGGTGCCTCGCGTGATGGGCCTGATGAAGCCGGGCCTGATGAAACCGGGCCTGATGAAGCCGGGCCTGATGCAGCCGGGCCATCCAACGAGCCCGGAAGATGCATGGTTGTTCAGTACGAGGACTCGTCGACTGATGAGGACTCTGAGGGTCAAGCTGAACGACGGTTTCAACGTCGACGGCAAGGACTGGAATCTCTAATTTCAGTGTTTCAAAATAATCCCGCGGAACTGCCTCCACAAACGGAAACCGAAGTTATAGAACACAAGGAAAGGCAACAACACAGAGACAATTATCAAAGAGTTTTCGCTCAGAGAATGCATGAAGGCATACAGACGCTTTCTCTTCCTCCGTCCTTGAAGAGCTATTTGGAATTCCACCGAAATACTGAGTACTAATTGATCAAACTAATTGATCAAATGTTTAAATATTTCATTTTTGATGTTATTTTTTGTTCTACCATCTTGCTGGTAAGCGATACAAAGCTCGTCGTTACTTATTCCATGTAAATTTTCACCCTGTACGATAAAATATGTTTCGTAGCAACTAAACGTGGTAGCTTGTCTAGTCTTTGATCATCATATTGGTGATGAGAATACCATCAGCTTTAACTGGTCTCAATTTACCCTCTCCCCCTCTGTGACTCCAATGCCTAGTTGCACAATCGGAAAGCTGTACCCCTGAACAGGTGAAAAGAAACATTTGGAGTTGTCCGCTTTGTCAACAGCACAAGCAGACCAATAGAATCACTAGCACCATTGTTTTATTTTCATTGTACTAAATGTAGGAGAGTGACAAAATCTCTTACTCCCTTCATGAGCATAAAAAGTTGCATAGAAACAAGGAGCTGACATATTTACAGACCATTAAATCCCAGATTTGGGGTTACAGTTTTTGTACAAAAATAGTTTGGCTGGTTAAATTTATTAGGACAGTCTATGTACAGAGATGTGATGACTAAAAAAGAAAGAGTTGCAATAAAACTTGGAATTGCTCCCTTCGCATCTTTTGAAAATAGTCGACCAAGATGACAACATGCCATATGCAAAACTTAGCAGTATAAAAGTACCATGAAGTAAATAAAAATACTGCCAAGGGCAACAACTCCAAATACATGATGGTAACTGCAAAAGCGGTCAATGAGTTTTAGAAGTTATTGAGAATGCGATTACAGAGTAACCGGTTAGATGGGGCTGTCAGCAATGGCGTCCGGTATCTGTTTCGTTTCTGTCTCGGTGTTTTGACACCGACGACAACACGAGCATAGACGAAGAATCCGCGTGATTACGCGATCAATGGGTCGGAGTGAATGCATCCACAGGGGCAAGAAGTTCCATGTCCTGAGTTTGGCGGGAAGACAAGCCGGTCTCTTCATCTGAATCACATTGATGATAACAATCACGATGATGATGAGAACTATGGGTCCGGCCACTGCTAGCAGAACGTACCAACCGGCGACACTAAGAGCAAACACGGCTGCTGGTAGAATAAAGAAGGCGAAGAAGAGGTATGCCACTGCAAACCAGCGATACTTGGCTGTTGTGTTACCTAAGCCTTTAGCGAGATAAATGGGTAGCTTTCGCATAAATGGTATTGGATACCAAATTATGATTCCCGATACATTAAAGAACAGATGACATAGCGAGATTTGAATGGCGTTATCAATGGTTGTTCCATCTTGGGCGAGTGATGACAGGATTGCAGTGAAGGTCGTGCCAATATTGGAACCGAGAGTGAGGGGATAAGTTCGCTCGATAGTGATGACTCCGAGACCAACGAGCGGAGTTAGTGCCGAGGTGAATATACTGGAAGATTGTACAAGAATGGTGAAAACGGCTCCTATCAGGATGGCGATGTAACCAGTGGCACATTCACCCGCTTTACCTACAAATATAGCATTCATTAGTCTTTTTTCTCGTAAATGTTGTCTCCATCATTATGGTGAAGCTGCCGACTTGCATACTGTTTTTGAACAGTTACAGCTGAACACAGAGCACCAAAAAAGGGTGAGTATCTATGCTCCACCTAAGAGTGAGGCATGCTTTTGTTTTGGGCTAGGATTAATATGAGTAGCTCATACTCGCAACGAAAGCTCATCATGATTTGAACCCAGGTGTACAGTTATAAGTTCAGCGCTCCACAACTGATTTATCCCGGAGTACAAATCAATGGAGTTGTCAAGATAAAATGCTAAGCGAAGGGGTTTGTTTCATTGTTTCATGATGACACACCAGATATGATGTCAGACAATTTTTATTTAGACTGCGCAATTAAGGGACGAATCCAATCAATAACTCGGTTGCTCTGTATATAGTCGGACAAACCCTACGAGCTAGTCTGCCTTTCGACCGGTAAATATCACGTACCAGTAGATACTCGCACGATTATTGATTTTGCCATGAAACAGACAGTACTTGGCAAACAGCCAATCGAAGGGGATATACTGGCAACAACTAGTTCTAATGAATGACGGGAACGTGCCATAGTACGACACCCCATGGGGTTAGTATGCCACGGCTGAAGTTCAGCGTGTGCTCACAACTCACCAGGAATGTTAGAATTGACGAATTTCTTCAGAACGGTGGCGATGTGTCCTTGGAAGATGTTACTGAGAATCTTTACAATGAGCACCAGACAAGTGCAGAGAATAAATAGGGCAATTATCAACAGAATCAGACCAATAACCCAATCTTCCCATTTATCGGCTACATGCATGAACATGAACTTGCCTACAAAAAAAGACCAACGAATTAGTAGAACTTAGCGTGAATCTATATATTAGCACATACATGTCCTGAGACTCTGGATACATACTGTAAGCAACCGCAAACATAGAAACAGGCTGTAGATATATTTGCAGTTCCAACTGGGCACACCATTTACAAATCTGGCTTAATATACATGTATCTGTACCGGTAGCCGAGTTTAACTTACATGGGTATTTAAAGGTTTCCCCATCAATCTTTTCTTTACAAACTGTCTTGATAAGAGTTTTGTTAGAGACGCTGTCGTCACCCTGAGCGATTGCTGTAATCAACTTTGTGTCAATCTACAAAATATAAATCCGTATCAATGATCCACTTCCAGTTGCTGATGGATTCGAGATTAACCCCGAGTTCCCGGAGTGAGGGACCATTTTTACCTTGACGACGTAATGGGTGAATGGCTCAGTGATCGCTTTCAGCAGCTTTACATTGCCTTCCTTGTAGGACTGTAGATTGAAAGAACTCACAATGGCTAGAGATAGTCTATAGAGGTATCCTAGAAAGAGAGTGGGGTTTTAAGCATTGGCTGTGGATTATTGGCCTCAATAGTGCAATCATGATGCAAGTTGAACAAAGTATTTGGGGGTGTATCTGGTTTAAATCATTCGTTGCCAATGCGAGTACGTGTCGATACAATGACATAAAGTGACCCTTCTTTATGTCATTGGTTGGCCTCAATAAAAACAGATTCGGAGAAAAATATAATTCGACTCACGTGAGGCCAACTCCAGCGGTAGAAGAACAAGGACACAAAGCCAGTTGAACATATCGTGGACAGTCGCGCCGCCAAATGCTCGCCGGAACTGGTTTCGATCGCCAGCTTGTCCAAGTGAGACAATCGTGTTGGTGACTGAGGTACCAATGTTGGCACCCATAATCATTGGAATGGCAGTCTTAACATCGAGCACTAAAATACGTGTAATATACAACAAATCTGCTTGATCACTGTTTTTTTCCTATTTGGGGCAATCCTATTTAACAGTCTAGGCCCGAGGCTTTTTGAAATGTTAAGAGCTAGGAATTACGTGAAGAGCTCCTTATCATATAGTGGGCGCTTGGCATGACTAGGACTTGCACTCAGGATCTTCCAGGCTTGAGCCAGGTGCTCTACCCATTGAGCTATCCCTTACTATCAGTATAGGCAGAGAGCTACTCATCAGAGGGCACTCAAGATCGGCACATTCTGTCCAATAAACTGAACCTCCCTTCCAATTCAGTGTAAGGTAACAAAGGTCATCAGCAAAAACTTACAATCAGTGCCAACCATCGACACAATGATTGAGGTAGATGTGGAGGAGCTTTGAACAAGTACAGTGGCCAGCACTCCAACCATGAGTCCGGCCAGGGGATTGGTGAACAACTCATTCTCCTTGAAGACATTTCCGGCGGCTCGACCTACAGAAATGGAAAGGTGAAGGTCATGCATTATGCATCATTATTATACATACCATGCGTAATACATAGGTATGATGTGCGTGGATCAGCGTTTGATGGGTTATGGATGCAGTGACATGTGTCACTGGTTGATGGTATAGGACTTTTTTATTTTTGGTTGATTTAGATCAAGACATCGGAGGGGAATTAGAGGGAGATAGCATCCACCATCAGAAGAAAGATTTCGGAGAACATTTCATACTATCAATGATTGAAAAGGAAGGAATCAAGGAATCAGTCAATGAAATTTAGAAAGGCAACTATTGTCTCCTCGTTCTGGTTTTATTGCCATTTACTAGTAGAGGATAGTCTTTGAATATTGTCACTATGATAGACTTCCGAGTAAGAGTAAATAAATACCAGGCTGAACTCTATGTCTGATTTCACAATTGACATTATTTGCCTGTTGAACGAGGAAGGACCTAGGTTTGCATAACAAAAACAGTCTCTCAATGATAAGTAGGTATCGAGTATCACTATCACGGTATCAAGTGTAAGCTATTACACAGGTCATCGCTTCCTAGCAATAACAAGGAAGCTTGTCATCTTGTATTTACTATGAGAATCAGACGAGCTAGTTTTAGAGGTCATATGATGAAACATAGTAAAAACAAGCTGGGTTAGGATTTTTACCTCCGAGAAGTCTGAAGGCGGAGCTTAGGAAATCCAGAGAGCAGATGAAGAGATAAAGAAGACCGAGAAGACAAATCTGACGGAAGATGTAGTTCCACAGAACTCGTTTCACTTTTCCTCCCGTTGTCAGCTCTGTAAAGATTAAAATCTTACGCTGCTTTCAGCTGAACAGAAGCAACATCTTGCATCCCTCAGATGCTGGCTGACTCTATGGTTTAGGGGCTGTAGGTTAAATCATTGGTGCGGCTGGCGCTATGAACACTCAGTGATCATGCATGCGCATTTTGATACCGAGCTTGTAATATAGAGGTTGCTTGTTGTTGCTATGGTCTGTTGTGGTGCGTGGACACCATGACTAATGGATTGTTTGACAAAGGTACTGGATAGAACAGCCCAGGCACTAATCACCCAAGCTGCTTCACCGCTTTCAACCAGTTTTATCTAAATCCTTACTTTAAATAATAACTCACTGAGATTATGACTATTATTTCAAGAGTTTATGAATAAAATGGTTTTATACGCGGATGAGCAAATGTGTCACAACAACCAGTTATTATGTATTCTATAATTAGCCACACAGGTGCCATTAAGGTGGCCGTTACGTTTGTAGAACTCTCGGGCGTCAGGGGCCTGTGCCTTTTATGTGCCTTTTATGATTTTAGCCCTTCTCACGGACGATTCATGAATGCAAACCATTAACACTATCTATTGGAATGCAGTACTAATTATTTATGGCGTAACACCCCTTACAAACTATGCATTTATTAATGACTGCTGAGATTATTTGGCAGCAACTGTATAAACGTGTTAGTAGAAAATGAACTGGCGTGGCACTCGCTTGAACAAACCTATAACTTCTTATGTTTTATACATAATTGCAATACAAAGAAAATGAAGAAATCAATCACCTGAATGGAGCCAGTTTATACCGGCAATGAATTGATATTGGACATTATGCCACGTGTATATGGCAATGCACCAAGCCACGAGGTCAGCGAGTGGTAAGAACATCCTCACCTTTCCATGGGACAGTTTTGTCGACCATGTCGGCAATTGCCCACGGATCGAACTCCTCGCTGACTCCATCCGCTGACATTTCCCCATCCTTCTATTAACAAAAGATTAGTGGGCGGTGTTAGAAGTGCAGAATTCCATCCTAAACTATTATGATCCGAGCGAGTGAATGAGTGTGTCGGCGCATATTTTTCGAATAGCCTGCCTTTCATAATATATTAAGATTCCTACTTCCGACATGTGCTAGCCTGGACCAGACCCTGCTCACATGGCTATGGGCTAAGGGATAACATTCACATATCACTCCTAACATGAGAGAATTCGCATAGTCGGACTTACGGCGAGTAAGGGTAAAACAGGTAGTTTATTCTTCATGGAGTATGGGGCCAAATTGGGTGAAACTCGCGATGGCCGAATAATCAACAGCAAATTGAAAGCACTTTGGTTAACAGAATACGAATTTTCAGCGGTAACAAAGCAATCCCGTTCCATCCCCTTTCTCCGCAAGTTTTTATGATGTCACAGCAAACACTGGTCTCTTGGCTAACACTTAATAAGTCCGCCTCCTGGACATTATAGCTGAAAACAAGTGCCACAAATCAAATGAATAGTAATATGTTGTGACTCGACAAGGTGAACATCCTCCTATTGTTGCTAGTTATGATAGCTACCTACTGAGAGACAATGTCAACTCACATTCAGCTTCGTTTCAGAGTACATAGGAGGGCACGCTTCAGCTGCCACAAGATCAGCCTTGCTTGCTGATGTTGCTACGCTCTACAAAACACCCCCAAAACTGTCAAGGTCTACAATTGTGACTCTTCTGGGTGCTTGGGAAAAGAATTAAGGAAAAAATTAAGCAATTCATCACAGATTCTATAGACAAAGTTCTATAAATTAAGTTAATTTTATCACTCAGTTGTTGCGCGTGGATAAAAAACAACAGCTCACACAAAACTTAGGAAGAGGGAGTTAGGTGCCTAACCTGAGCGGCTAGAGTAACCACACACGCGCATGCTCATTTCAAACTGGCGTTGCTAGCCTGAAAGGGTTACAACATAAACTGAAAGCTAATACAAAAAAATCATCGCCCAGTCTCGAGTAATGAATGAAAGGCGCTGCGTCAGACGGCTGACGTATGGCGTGATTTTCTGTTCAGTCTTTTGTATTAGCTGCCTGTTATATAAAACCAAAGTCCTACCATGATAATGGCTTACTATAATAGGGGGGTCGAGCAGCTGTAAATGAACAAACAAACTTGTAAATGAAGCTATTTGCTTCATTAATACCTTAATTCCGGTGCAAATAAGTGGCGCACCAGACATGACCTGAAAAACCGAAGTCAGCGTGTTCTAGGAATATTTTAAATTTTATAAAGCCATAATTTACTTTATTTTTTCATATTAAACAGAGGACCCGAATGACATATTTTTCAGTTCCATCTTGTATGTGCTATTACTTATTCTAACCAAAGGCAAAGGTAGATGTGAATATGAGCGCAGGTGATGGGAGATATAACTTACCCGTTCGTTGACATCGTAGGAGTTGACCATGGTCTTGAGTCAGGGATGACGTAGAGCAGAGAGGAAAGACCTCGCGGCTCCAAGAGACAGAGGTGATGAAGGTGATAGGATTGAGTAACGGCTACTGAAGCCTGGTAGCTTCATTCATTCTTATAGATGGGGGCTTGGCGTTGCAAAGCAGCCTGATTGGCTAATATTGAACATGCGCTCAGTTCTAGCAGTAGAGAACCTGTACTCAGTACTATTGCGTAATAACTAATAAGCTTTTCTATTGAGTCTCAATAGACTCTCGGACTTCGACTGTATCAGCATTCAACATCCACGCGGCGCGGGATCATGCGTCTGCCATGTGCAACCCATCAATCCCTCATGAGATTTAGATTTAGCGATTTGAATAAGTGGTATTTAGCACCACTGGGCCCTCTCTGTCCTGTCATTGGCTTATCACTGGGAGGGTGATGGCTCCATACCATAAAGATTAATTATCTATTCATCATCCGTACAATACCTCTAGAATTTAACCTACGCGGACAAAAAAATATCGCATTTTCTCCCTAAGTATAGCGTGTCTGCGATCTTATTTCTTTCTGCGTTAATGACTCGGCGACTTCACCTTAAGGCTATTCCAAATAAACACCATCAAGATTCAGGGTGCATTTGAATACCTAGGTCAGCTGATGATTAAATATTCATCACCTGATCATTTTTTATTATCTAACTTTGGCTAAAGACTACGCTCAAATATTTTATTTTTCTAGGAGCGAGGCTATCAGAAAATAATCAAGCTAAGGTTAGACAACTTCCCAGTTCTCTACTTGTTTTTTTTTCAAATTTTTATAGAGAATGACTTCAGATAAAATGCTCTATAATCGCGATAATGCCTGGTAGAACTTGAGATCAACTAAATGGCATGACTCATAATTTATTATGTGAATTTTCTTGTACGTAACATCTGCAAATAAATAGGTGAAAATATTCCCCCTTCCCCCCCCGCAGAAATTGCGTACATGGTAGTAATGAAATACTTATGCAACTTGCAACTAGTAGATTGCTCAGCAGTAAATCACATTATCCTCCATAAGTATGACATGCCTACGATCTCATTTCGTTATTTTTGTGTTCATGATTTAAATAATCAACTCTCGCCTCGAACGAGCCTCTTCTCCGGGGTCATTCATAAACAACAAAACACCATGCACCTGACAGATTGCCGAATGTTGATATAGTGTTCACATCTATGGGATGCTACGTTTGATATGTGATCTTTTGCAATTGGAGAAATGTTATGCATGTATCCAACCAAATATAGATTGACAGTATAGATAGATACAAGCGATTTCCATGTGTTTTGATGAATATCTCTATTGTGGTATCAAAAACCATCTTGTTTTCTATACTGTGCCAAGTTATACCGCGGTGCGCTCAGGGACATGTCACTAATCTGCTATATCCATGTTTTAGACAAACTGCTACCACTTTTTTTCACCATAGACCAGGTTAATTCATAGCAGTGACATATGTCACTGTTCGTAGGCATCTCATGATCATCATGATATGAAAGACTTTTTCTATACAGGGGTGCCACTCCGTTGTTTCAGCTGTGGCCCTAACCTACAGTCCTTCGAGATCTATGTACAAGGCTGCACATGTGATCAGCCAGTAAAAATTCCTTGAAATATAGCGCCACCGCCGGGAATTGAGCCAGGGCCATAAAAAAGACTGAACCACCTCTTGGCCTGTTTAAATGTACGAGTTCAGGAGTGTGTATCTCTATGTTACTCTTATGGCGTACACTATGGCGTTTGGCCTGACTTGAAAATTGTTGTAAAGTCTTACTCCTTCCTTTTATATATTTGCATGCACTTTGGATTGGAAGTTATCCAATATTCATAGAGCACATGTATAGATTAATGGTGGTTTCAAATGGCTCGGGTGTTTGGCTCAGGCTTTTGGCTTAGCCTAACATCAAAGGCTCCGCACTTCCGCCGAGCCTGGCCGAGAGACACAGGTCCCTATCATTTGAAACCAGCATTAGATACACATAATTGAGCCCTCATTACGAGTCATGCAACTGTCAAAGCCATGCTTTGAGAGCATGCTGCGTCTTGACCACTTGACCAGTCTTGACATGAGGAACTTTATCCTCCCTGAGAAGATAACTCTATGAGTCATGCTGACGGAGGGTAGAAATATAAATAATTTATATGTCAAACAGTGCACAACTCCAACTAGATGGCTATTCAAGCGATGTTAGCCTCATTTTTCGGCAGGGCTGACACCCATCGCTAGAAAGTTGTTACAGCTGGCTAGTACAGTCTTCAGAATTTAGATTTTCTAAATTTTACAGAGTTGCAAGAATTACTAGAAGTATGTAAACAACAACTGGGTTATAGAATATAACTAGACTCAGATATTGAAAACTTTGTAAAAGCAGGTTTACGCTAGAGAGCAGCGCCGCTGGGGTGTTTACATGAACGGTCTGCTGTCTGTGCCGCTCAAATGGGCGTCAAATTCCACTATTTCAGCGGCACAGTGCCGCCGTGAGCCGACCCTGCGTGCACTATTTTTTCAATCGGCACGGGGCAGCGACCAATCAGAGTATCGATCGCTTTTACCTCTAAAAAATCTTCGCTTCCCATATATAGGTGAAGGAGGAAATCGATATAGCAGTTAATTGAAATATGCGTGATCATCGGTTGCTGCTCGCCTGCCGTTGAAGAAATAAAGCATGTCGGATCGGCTCTCCGTCGCTGGTTCACTGGAAGCTGGCAGTTGCCGCTTGTGTAAACTCCATTCAATAAGTCTCGCAGGCATGGTACAATAAGCTAGGCAGCATGAACGGGAATTAAAAACATAATCTGAATCAAATGGCCATGTAGAAAGCACTCTTCACTTCCATATAAGCTTGTTGAGAGAGTGGTGTAATGTCCTGAGGTGTGTTGTTTTCTTTGCCATCATGATGCAACAGTCTGAAAAACTTTGTGCCAGACACGCCATACACAGAAAGGCTGTCTCTCTTAGGCCTCGTCATTGTGGCAGATTTTATTCACAATATTTCAGAGCTGCACTTCAAAAAAATTGCAGAGAATAACGACCCACTGCACAAATCCATCAAAGTAACGACCCACTGCACAAATCCATCTAAGTACACTGCTATCCATGATGCCGAACAGCTAAACAGGAAAAAGGGTTTTTCTTACCGTATATGAAAAGGTTTAATCATTTTTAATATCTTTTGAATCTAGCATTTTTTCTGTAATTTTTTTCCTTTTATTGTAAGCGCTTAAATATTGATGTTCATCGCGACATAAGAAGTGAACCCAAACTACACTACTACACTACTACTACACTGAGAAACTAGATCCTGCTTTTATTTCCATTTTCAAATGCGGCATTTGTAAATCTGTATATGAGAATATATTTTTTGATCCATTGCATTCATAGAGTCATTCCCCATGAGAACTCCATGGTTGTGTTATCAAACAACTAGTCAGGTCACCAGCATGGCTACAATTAACAACTTCTAATCTATCGAAGTATGAACCAATAACCAATAACTTGGTCTACGGTGAACAAAAGAAGGAGGTATGAAAGTGAGTTTATCACCTCTTCGAAGGAAACGTAACGTAGTTAATTTCTGAGAAGGGGTCTAGTTCTACAGGGGTGCCAATAACAGCCAATGCTAAGCCTTTCGCAAAACGTACCTGGTTACAGCGGCGCGTGCCCCAATGTCCGATGTACGGAGTAGCTAGGAAAACGAATTACGCTACACTTGCGGCGGCCCGAGAGCCGATAGATACCACGCATCACGGCATTAGGTTGGTGTGCGGTTAGTGCCTGCCTGCTCGAACTAGGTCCAACACCGATGTGAGCCAGTCAACGGTTGTTGCGATGTTCGCGTAAAAAATTCTTCGCGAATTTGCAAATTCAGCCAGCGGCCTTCTCCGCTAGAGCTCGTTGATAGCTGTAGGAACGCAGCATCGTTGCTACTGACAGCCGGTGGTAACAACAGTCTGAGTTAGAGGTCAAGGACTAGAATCAATTGGCTAAAGCCCGCGGGCTCAAGCAAAGGCCATGCGTGCGCCGTTTGCCATTTCCGACTGTTCGTTTTCATAGTTTCACTTTGCGTGTTAGTTTGTGCTGGCCCCTTCGAAGAGGTGCTTTCTTGCCATACACTGCCAATGGTACCCACTGTTCGTTGAGGGGGTAGTTGCCTGCGATAGGCAATGCTGGCGTGGCTGGTATAGATATACAGCAACAGCCTGATTGTCACTGTGGCGCCACAGCGACAGGGTGGCAGATGAGTGGCGCGATCCGACCAATAGAGGCGTGAGTTGACTGTGTGACCAAAAATCAATAAGAACGCATATTTTATTTACCCCAGGGATCTTCGTTTGGTCTGTAATTCTATATCCCTGTGCATTGTTGCTAGAGAAAAGTGTTTAGTACCGCCGTCGCCCCACTCTAGCTGGAAAAATTAAAAGATTATACCAAGATAACTATCTCCCATTAAAACCAAAGGAAACAGGCGAGGGTAAGGTGAGCCCGGTGTACCCGTCGCCGTACTCATTCATTCGATTAGTCCATCCAGTCGCTGGCTTCCAATAGTACTATTTAAAAGAACTATCTGAAACCACATCAGTGATCAGGGACTGAGTGGGATAATCAGGTTATACTTTAGAGCCCGAACTTAGCGTTGCTGCAATTTTTTCCCACTCTGAAAGCCCTTTTTAATTGGATGGCAGCGGATCGCACTACTTTGTAGACAGCGAGTCCAGTTCTCTCATCTCTACAAAAAACCAGCTGCAACTTTATCCCATTTTGTTTTGTTCTTGGCACATTAAATGGTTGAGTGTCTGTGTTAGCCCTCTAGTTAGAGCCAGGCTAATCCACCCAGTGAAGGTTGGGCAATGCAGGGGTGAGTTTCCAAAGAGTTCGTTATCTTGCTATAATCTTTGGAACATGTAAGAAAAAGGAACCGCTATTTGCTCTCGCATCTGATGGGCTGTTTCAATTAGCAACAGAGCACTGTGCTACTGCTGTTTTGGCAAACAAAATACCAGCGATTGACCTGGTATCTGGGCTGTTGCAAATGATTACATTCTGTCTGCCATTTCAGATTGTGACCACAGTGGTCAATAGTAGATATTTTTCATGAGTGGTACATACTTTATTGAGCGGGTATGAGCGGTCTTATGAAAATTTTGTAGGACTTGCCAGTGGTCATCTTCAACATTCAACATTACCAGCTGGTCCGGTTAGATAACAATATGTAACAATCACGTATTATGTTTAGCTTATGAGAAGATGACCGAAAACCAATTGCGCTTTGGAATACAGGGCGGTTGAAACCAGAACCTGTTGGGTCTCTGGTTTCGACCAGTTGATCTCCAGACAAAACGAATCACAATAGACATTAGACAATAGACATAGAACAATTCATAGTTTATAACTGCCTATTTACTTGAATTTGATTGGAGGAATCCATGAATTCGTTGTTGCATGCTGAGCAGTAGTCAAAGCGTGGGCAAATTGTAGAATGCACGCGATCAGAGCTGTCCAGTGTTTACACAGAGTCGCTATCCCAGGTAACTAACTACTCATTTTCAGGTATACCCACTGACAGTAACTATGTACTAGGCATCATACCTTGGGTATGCACTTCATTGATATATTTGTAATATACAGCATTAGGCTAACGCAGCTCAGATTAGCATTGTACTCGGTAATAGTGCATGGTGAACGCTGGTACTTAACCATCTTTCTTCCTGTATAAAGTTTTTGCTGTTATGGTGAAGCTACCGGGTTAGATACTAGTTTTTTCATCATTTAGGGCATGGTATTGAGCACCAGGCGCGGGCCAGCATCAACGTTGCGCCTCATATTGAGGCTTGTTTTTGTTTTGAACTCATCCCAGCCATGACCGGGATTCGAACCTGGGTCCCCAAGTCTGCGAGTCCAGCGCTCTACCAGAGCTATCCCATGCTATCTGCTCTAACAGTGTATTTAGCTATACTGCCAAGCGCTCTGCAGAGTGGCTATAGTCTCTCGCTTTAAGAATGTGGCATATGCTGTACTGTACATTGTATTAAAGCTGGATACAGAGCATTCAGAAATCTGGAACATATTCCATATTTTAATGCTATGACCATGCCGTGACTGCATCCAGTTCTTCGCCATTGTTGATCTACGATTCTTGAACCCTGACCATGCGCGACTAGGCAGCTGTGATGTAGATCTGGTTGGCGGCTGCGAATTGATGTTGGCTATGATTCAAAAATTGATGGCTTCCTGCCAAAGATGTGCAGAGTGCCCTGAAAGGATTTCCAGTGTCAACACAAACCGCAAGAGGAGTAGGAATGAGCAGAATTTCTTTGAATGTCAGTAGGAGCTATTTTTATGGAGCAGTGAGAGATGTCACTGTATTGCGAGGAGCTACTGTTTTGATCACCAATGCATCAATTAAAGGTGTGGGGAGAAGGGTGGTATATAAGGCCGGTTACACCACAATGGCAACCCATCAGCAAACTTGGAAGTCTCACTAGCTGAGCTTTTCCCGAATTCACGGGCAGAACTGCACTAAAGTGTCCCATTTCTTACCCAGTTTGTGGCTGCTTTAGCTTGGTTAAGTTTAGTTTACTTAGGAGTAAAGCTTTACATCTATAGACCTATGAAACCTGACAGCCTGACTAGGATGTGGCGTTTTGGCAGGCTTTGTAAACTAACCTCTATATGACTCTCCTGCTCAGTTTGTGAAAGAACCATATCTGACTAGCTAGCTATAATCTAACCTGCGGTTTGTATTCGTTTTGGATTGTTGGCATTGCTATCAGGTTGCTAAGGACTCTGATTAGCCCCTAAACTGAACTAATAACCAGTTAGTTTGACCCAAATGTATTTACATTGAGTGGCCATTTTTGTCATCCCTCATCAATTCGCCTAATTATATAAAGTGAAGTTTTACATCTGGGGTAGATAGGCCTCCCCCCTTCTATCATTTAGGTCCCACCTTTATGTTTTGGTGGGTGGGACTTTAGAAAGCCAGGGCTAATGCGCTAAACACTCACAATTATTTTCTACACACCATGACTGCACTGCTGTTTAATTTGACAAAGTCAATCACATTAGCAACCGGTGAACCCCTGGTTAGAA
>Ga0224511_10000089_pt1 | contig 29277 bp, 22 predicted proteins | sample SF_May12_sed_USG_2_FD_169988 | JGI IMG/M metagenome (GOLD analysis project Ga0224511, IMG submission 169988) | Sediment microbial communities from San Francisco Bay, California, United States - SF_May12_sed_USGS_8_1 | ecosystem: Environmental > Aquatic > Marine > Sediment | place: USA...
CTCCAGGCCAGAGCAACAAAAATCATTTACAGACCAGAATATAAACCCCATTTTAAGAACTGCTACAAGAAGGAAAGTTCAAAAGAGCTTAGGACTTTGCAATGACAAGTTATACAAATGTAATGTGTATTTTCTGGGGTAATGTTAACAAAAAAGCAAACATCAAAAACAAAGTGTAGACACATTCTGCTACGCACATACGAAGTTGTAAAAAAAGTTAATTCTACTTTTTAGCAAACCTTACAATAAAAACTAACACCTTCTTCACAAACATGTTCAGGCTAAAATTTAAATACATACATGCATATAGATTTAACACTTGAAACAGTTGACCCGAGATAATTTTGGAAATGCTGTAAAGAAAATAATATATCAGAAACATATCTAGCTCAAATGATATTAAAGCATTTTAAACAGTTAGATAAAAAAAAAATTGATATTAATCTTTGTTTTTGGGTTGCGTAGATAAAAAAAAAATTGATATTAATCTTTGTTTTTGGGTTGCGTCCACAGACGCAACCCATATATTCGTTTGGATTTGGGGTTCCAATATGGCCGCTTTTCCTGTAATGGTTCCCGATTTCTTTATATTATAATTATGCACTGTATTGTAAATGTTGAGAACCACCAATACTAACTTCCGGAATGTTTACGTCAGATAGGGGTTTTCCAGGCCTCCCTGTAATCCCCGTACTGTAGAGTACCGTCCAGATTCCGTACATAGTGGATATAGCTAAGGTAAACATTATTACAAAACTTGGATTGGAAGACTGATTGTGACAGTTATTAATAAATAAGATCATTTTTGGGTTGCGTTCACAGACTTATTTTTACGTCGAAATCCGTATTTAGCTATCAAATACCAAATTTGTACGGAATTTGGACAAAAACATTAAAACATTCACTACAACTTGGCAACCCTTCCTTTTTTAAAGGAATTTTTATTTAAAATTAAAGGGGATCTACAGACTATGACTATTTCCGACCAATTACTAAGCTCCATTGTATTGAAATGTTGTTTTTATCTGGTTTACACAGGGGGCTATGAAAGGATAGAGACCCGGCATAACATCATTTGACTGATACATGTTAGACTTGATCTCGAGGGTGTTTAACTGTCATCTATATGTTTGTTTAATTGTTACTTTTCGAAAATAGCCCGATTGTTTATAGTAGTATGCAATCGCAATTATGTTTCTGCCTTCAAAGATCTAAAACGTGTTTTGGATATATGAAATAGACCATGTTATTGTCTAAACTAATGCCAATATTAACGCTAATTTATATACTTGTTTAGAATAATGTACAACTTACAAATGTCCACGAGGCCAACTTGAATTACCTTTGTTAAATTTGTAAGTCACTGTTTAAATGTTTCTTTTCCAGACGTTACGGTTATGATTTCTGAGGAAACTAAAGACGGTTTTGATTTGACCCTTATAAATAATGTAGTGTTAATTGTAGAAATGAACTAAATTCTCTAGACTTCACGTTTTATAGTTTAGTTGTTTATATAATGTTGTTTATTAAAGCTGAAAACAGATAAATGAACTAAATATACTAGAATCTTGCTGGATACTCTTAAAGGAACTCCTCTGGACTATGCGCCGTAAATGCTGCCAAAATACTTTGAAGTGGTGTTTAAAGATGTTTGTTGAAGGCTAGAAGAAAGCGTCAGTTTTCATGGCACCATAACAAAAATGACACGCACATACACACCTTGACAACATTCAAGAAACACTACAAAACACACATAAAAAGAAAATACTATATTGGCACACGAAACAAACATTAAACATCAATTATATGTTTGTAAAATCTCTTTAATGTGTATACCAATTTATGCATTAAATATACGAAAACACGCACCTGAATTATTTGTCTTCGAATTGGATATACAACCATATCTTTAAAGGCCATCTAAGAACTAAGATATTTTAGTATACTAATATCTGATTGGTTTATGTTTATAACGTTATGGATAATAGGTTTTATGGGTTCAATTAAATACACAGACATTTAAACGTCTGCCTAGTTTGTTTCTACAGCTTCTTGTCGTGTTTGTAGTCATGCTGGAATAAAAAAAAATTGAAGTCTGTAATAGTACATGCACCCTATGTAGTACATCAAAACCAATGCTAGCCAAATACAGTGACTGGCATTTGTGATTGAGCAATGCTGGAGACCAATAACATGTAATAATTCATAATATAATACAGTACTAAATTAGTAAACGCATTAAGAAACAACAAAAATATACATAGAACGTTAATTCGCGAATGCATATTTATTTTTCTTTAATGCAAATGCCAGACACCGATAATAACGTTATTATGGGAAAAGTAACCCCAGGTTTCTTATGGTGAAACGCTCGTTTTCCATAACTTACAGTTGCGCTAAACATTGGCGTAAAGCCTTCCTTAAATATACTTAAGTATGTTAGTGAAACGGCTCCCTGGCTTTTAAGAGTTGCAATTGCCGTTATGATTAATGAATGTAATGTAATAATTAATATAAGGGGGGCAACAGAAAATGTGTAATTTTATGGAATGTCCTCATATGCACCGTTCCGCAAAATTTCACACTCCGCCCTATGCGGTAGATTTTCTTTGATCTTGTTAAGGCTTGTGAAGGGGTATTTTTGTGTTTTCTAGGTCAGATTGTCACCTGACAATATAATCCTAATCTACTTGATTAAAATTGACCATGTACTGTTATAAATGATCATGATTTACAGTTGCGGATCTGTCCATTGAAGTGACGACATCAATATATATATATCATTCTTTGGTGTGGTGTTTGATGCTTTTTACGCGTACGTAACACATGGGTAATAATAACGCGGTTGAGATTATGCATATATCATATAAAAGGAAGGTAAACAATAAGAGAAAGTACTTCCCTTTACAATTTTAATAAGACGTATGTAATTTCTGTAACAGTGTTTAAATCAAAGGACTGAAGGTACTGAAGGGTCGGCCATCAAAAAACCATTTGATAAAGAGGCCGTTTAGTTTTTTGTGTGGAAAGATGTTGGTTTATGAGAATGTTGGTCATGTCACTGACAAACTTAACCAGTGAAATGCCCATATACGATCGTATATTCCAACAATTAGTATTGAAAAGTGATTTACAATTTTTGTCATGTATTCACAAGTGAAGTGCTATTTCTGGTAACTGGAGCAATTGGGCTGGTTACTAGTATCAAATTTGGTTGGAATATTATGCTTATGAACACCAGATACATAATTGGAATTGGAATTGTACATAGAATAGTTATTACTTGGCGTTGTACAGTTATTACTTGGCGTTGTATATGTATTACTTGGCACGGTTCTGGGTACATATTACTTGGCAAGGTTCTGGGTACATATTAGTTGGCAAGGTTCTGGGAAGATATTACTTGGCAAGGTTATGGGCACATATTAGATAACTAAGTATAAAAACAAGAACAAGAATAAAACATAGTTCAGTGAACATTTATATGTAAACTTTTAAACTATACGTATCAAAACTGGCATGTATGTTAAACATATCAAAAATATCTCTTCACATGAAAAATTAAAATATAATATTATGCAAAAGGTACACATGGAAGTATACAGAAGATTAATGGATATTGTACAATAAATGTCACATCTAATGTAAATGCCGAGGGACGGGAGATTTTTTAAAGATATTTTTGTATACCACTGTTCAAATGTAAAACATAATTATGGCAAGACTCACAACCTTCAAAAAATAATTGCCTTTTGATAATCGTACGAAAGCATATTAAGCGCTAAAAGTATATTTTTCAGTTATTTGAGCAATACATTGTTTCCAATTTAGATCAGTAGCGAGATAAAATACTTTGTACACAAAAACAGTAACACAAAAAAACTAACAAAAATACAATGTCCTAGTGAATGAATAAAAATGGAACAGAGAACGGTCTTTATTTGGAGCCAAAATGCTAGAAGTCATTAATAAATTATTTCATGACCGTTAATGCAACTATTTAGACGGAAATTAAATGATTTTGGACAAATTTAACCCATTAACGCATAGCGGACCCAGCCGATAATAAAAGCTACACGCATAGATATACCGGCGAAAGCGAAAAGTGCCGGCAAAACTTGATATATGTCCACTTAAAACCTTATTATCGCTATTTTCGATAAGTTAACGTTTTTGAAAGGTATTTAAATTATCTTTCATCTAGTGCATTTCAATTCTACTCCCATAACATCGTTATAAAAATTATAATGATGCGTTAAACAAATCGCGGACGAAATTTCAATGCGATATTTTCTGTTTATCGTTATTTTGCCAATTTTTATTTTTAACTTTCAATATAGTTTAATCTGTTTTGATCTTAAAATCAATTAACCGAAATATTTCGACGTAACAGTTTAGACCTTTAGTTGTATATCTTTAAGTGTATGAGACAAGGCGGGTGCAAATGGTGAATGCTAATAGTTAAGACACAATTGGTATTTATGTTTAAATCAAATGTCTTCGTTTTTAACACGCTTATCAAATAACGATTGGTAAAATAACTGTTCTCAGTCATGACAACAAATAATACTGCTCTTGATCATAAACCTCAACCTGTGAGATATCGTTGTCATCGTTCAACGAGTTCATTTCATATTTGCTTGCATGTAAAAAACATTAAAGACATGCGGTTTCAATAATAATAATAATTCGCAAACTTGGATGACTCATTACCGGCGAGAGCGTTCATAAAAGACACTTTGCCGTCATAACCTTTCAAGTTTCAATATTATAGGAAAGCACGTGTGGCGCGCGCGTAGTCTTAAACGTTTCGCGATCGATGTTTTTTTTACTGTTGCGTTGTTATTGGTGAGACAAATGCTTTAAATTGTAATAATAATTCATAAAATACTTAAATGTTTCTTAGTATAGCAACACATATTTAAAAAAGATGTTGTAAATAATAACAATAATTGGTGAAAACTATTACTTGAACAGTCGATAAAGAGAAACTATAGCATCGGAATTGCGGCCGCGAATTCTTATATAACACATCATTATCTAACGATGTAAAGGATAATAGTTATATTTTGTTGTTGAATAAAAGATAATTTTATAATAATTATTTCAAACTCATATGTACATCTTTCACCTACAACTGGAAGAAAATAGTGATAATCGGGCTTAAAACGGACAGGTGTTCGTTTTCGTCAGCGCTAAATTATTCTATGCGTACTGCGGTGAGCAACACCGCTCGTTATAACAATAGGCAGTATAGGTCAGATAGAAGGTTATAATTTCTGACCTTACATCGTTATACAAATCGCGCATGAATATGGTGTAACATTCCAAGTGAATAATTTTTTTCTAATAATGATTTTTTGATAATTTCAAATATAGTCTTTAACAATTTGCACATCATTTCATAATCTGCAATTCTCTGTACAAATTAACAGGAGCTTTTGAAAATTAGAACTACTTTTCATCTGCCTGAGTCACGGCGACTATTAGGTTTGTAACAAAGCCTATTTTTAGCCTAATAGAAACTGTCAAGGGTTCAGAAACTCGCTAACTCTGGGTCTGCCGACCCAAAAAACTACACGGTTAAAAAGTTCAATTAAAGTATCAAAACATTTTTTGTTATTTTAATGAAATTATATTACAAACTTATGCATTTATGAGACGCCAGTTATGCGTCGTAAGCCTTAGCATGATTTCGTTTCCCCTGCAGTACAATGTATTTCATTGATCAAAATACATCATTGAACTTTTATTTTAAAAAAACGCTGCATTTTTCTAAAATCTACATTCAAATGTATTCTTATTTTATTGTCAAACAACCTAGTAAGTATTATCGTAGATGCTTTGGTTTAAAGGTATTCCTAGATTTGAACCCAGGACCGCCCATCACAACGATGCGATTTAACTGGAATATTAAATGCACAAAATAAAGACAAGCGACCTTTTCATATTTTATTAGACCTTAATATGTGGCAAATAATGGCAAAGCTCTGAGAAAAATGGACTTGCCACGGTATTACAATGAGCAAGCCCATGTAAATAGTATTTGCAGATGAAAATGATTAAACATTAGTCAATTATGAAGCTACCAATGCCATTTAGATTTCAAACAATGCGGTAAACAACAACGTTAGAACTCTCAGTTAATACAGTGTAAACAAAATAAGTTGGATCTACAAAGACAGAGCTTTACCTAAAAAATTAAAACAATGCTATGCAATATGTAAACAAATATATGGATAATGTATTGAAAACTTTGTGCGTTAAAGTATGTGAAGTTCTAAGTATTTCGTTGACAAAGTGGCAGTCGTTGTATTGCCGAGGCTTACAAAGTCTTGATCCGGGTATGAGGTGTGAAGTCCACGATAGTCGATAGTAGCCCTCGCTGTGTCTCGGAAGTGGCGATGAATCTCCCGTGCACAATCTCGACGCTAAAACGACACGGTTACTGAAACAGTGCGAAGAAAGAAAGCAGCAACCACACAAAGACTGTCATATAATGGGTGTGGTTGGTGGGGTAAGAAAATTTGAAAAAGTGCTACACAGAAGCACGACCTTTCGCATTGAAGGCTTGAACAGAAAGGCAGGATAGGCGGTTCCTCGTGGCCAGCGCATGTGTATATTACAACCGACCAATCGTCTTATTGTTATGACAATGTATATCCGATGATCGGTTAACTTAAGCTATAGTAGCTCGTTGACAATAATAAAAGTTATTCTAAAAGGAATAACTTGGAGTGTTAAACAAAACTGTTTCCACTTAACAGAGAGTGATATTTATGCAAACCATATAATTATGCAGTACCATTTTTAATTTGCAAATTACAATTTCCATCGCCTTATGTCTGTTACAGCTATAAAGTTACCATTGTATAGAATACGATTTAAACCTGCTTTGTCTCATAAATATTCAAACGCATCGAACATCAACTCTGAAAAATTGATTTTAGGTGCACATTTCAACAGTCGATAACGTTGTTACAACGCACGGATACAATTGTATTGTTTCCATGTGCGCTACAGCAAAGAGCAAGGGCCCCGTTTTACTAAAGTCCTTAAGCAAACTTAAGTCTGAAATTTGCGTAACTTTTTGGCTTACGCAAGAATTTTTGACTTAACTGCGTTTTACTAAGATATTCTTGCTTAGATATTTGCGTAAGTTTTTGCGCAAACTTACGATGAAAAATACCTTGCTTAAGTTCGTTCTACGTGCGTAAATATGGTGACCAAGAGAATAGGAGACGGCGACAGCCTAGAATATTCAGAAATCGACCAGACTTTTTAAATATTCTGACAGCGCGAGAAATAAAAACAAAATACAGGCTGAAGAGAGAACAGATTGAAGACCTTCACCACCAGATAGAGGACGACATAAGCCCACAGACTATGAGAAGTCACGCGGTTCCCTCGATGATAAAGGTTAGATTTTTTATCATTTATTATTCTTTCTATCGCTATGTATATTTGTTTCCGATAATTTCCATGTTGAGTGCGTTCTTTGAAAAGACGATCAGATTGCTTGGTTACAAGATTGTGTCCCTTTGTTAGTGTGACCTTCACCTTTTGTTGGCGATAACTTCCTAAAATGTTGGATATTTGTAAAGTCGATTGATAAATGGATATGAGCAGTCGCGACTGTTTAAATGATGTTGGTACATCATTTTATGATTTGAGTGTACTTCTGTTAACGTTTTCTTCAAGCTACATCATTGCAAAGTGCATTTAATATTGATAAAACTGTGTTCTAAATAGTGTCCGAATGATGTATGCGGAACATGAATAGTTGAACAGAAACTTGATTAAAACGGAGTATATTGAAAGGCTGTGTATACTGTTTGCATGTGATTTTGTTGACATTTTATTTAATTGTCATACTTAATTTTACATGCTCAATTTTATGCACAGCCAATTATCTTCATGGGTTTTGAAACAGCTACTAATGAGTTATGTACTATTATTTTGTTGCTAATACTGATAACTGACAAAACTGTACAGTTCCTGTGGATTGACCTTTTAATGGTGCAGTATTTTACCATACAGTAAATAAGCAGAAACAAATGCTTCTTAACTTAAATGTTATTTGAGATGATTTTATTCTCCATTAACAAAACACTACTCTCATTGTTACCTACAATAATAAATATGAAAATAACAGCAAATTGATACTCAGTATGCATTATGTATTTTTTAGTTGCTGATCACCTTGCTGTTCTTGGCAAAGGGTGAATTTTACAGTGAGGGCGGTCTGGTGTATGGTGTGCCCAAGAGTTCGGTGTGTGTTGCTGTGTGGCAAGTAAGCAATTGTGTTTGCTGAATGACAGCATATGAACAACATTATCAATTAACATTATTTGACTTATGAATTCAGTCGCAAAAATACTTTACAAATAATTTGGAATGTTTTATGTTGTCCAATTCAGAAAAAATGATGTTGTCAAAGTCTTCAGGGTTTCATTATTACAAGCAGTGTGTTTAAAAAAAGCTATGATGTTATTTTTGATAAAAATTGTTAAATTGTTCCTGAATTTAGAACAATTACATTGACTTTTTAATCATTCAAATGCAATAGTCTTTTAAATATGATTTCATCCAGATTGATTGTGAGACCATTCAGTTTAATAATAATGACTTCAATGATGCACCAAATAATGTAATTATGATTCTAGGTCATTGATGCAATAAACAGACATCTCCACAATATAAATTTTCCAACCACCCCTGAGGATATGGCTGCTACAAAAGACTTCTTTCGTGTGGCACGATTGCCCAACTGTCTTGGAGCTGTAGACGGGACACTGATACCCATCCTTGCCCCGCACAACAGGGAAGACATATACGTATGTAGAAAAGGGTACCACGCCATCAATGTGCAAGCCGTCGTAAGACCAGATTTGAGGTAAAAATACTGATAAATTATAATGTACTTGTTCTATAATGAAGACAATTCTGATTCAGATAACTGCATTATTGTCAGTCGTGCAGGCTATGCTTCCTGAGGGCTTTCCCTTTCATCAGTTTAATAGGACTATCACATATATGGTAGACACACCATTTTTGTTAAAAATGTTACTTCTCCTTTAAGAGTTTATGATGGAATCTATTTCATAAAACATTATGTTACTGTATACATTTAGCAATGGTATTTTTTACATGAAATATTGCATCAGAGTTGATATTAAATGATTGAATAAAAAGTGTCCACTTAATATCTATAAAATGTTCTTTTTTTCCACACAGATTTTCAGATGTTGTTGCCCGTTGGCCAGGATCCACACATGACAATACAATATTTGAAAACTGTGGCCTGAAAGGTACTAAGCTGACTATTGTTATTTAAAGACAACTCTTAAAAGTAGTTAATTATACTATGACATTAGGAATCCACAGTTTTCAATAATGTAAATGCTATATTTGACTTAAAACAATAATTTCATAATAGCATTCTAGTACAATGAGCCTTTTTCACTTTTAAAGTGTGGTTGGAGGCAGAGTCGCCAGGATGGCTATTAGGTGACGCAGGGTACGCCTTGAGGTCATACATGCTTACACCAAAGGTATTTTAATTTGTTAGTTCCAAGCCGCTGTTACTAACTATGCAACTCAGTTTGATAGAACTAGCCAACTATGAATGATCACATTATGTTGTAAATCTTCTACAGCTATACATTTTACGAATGCCTGTAACAAGGTACTAATATTACATTAATATTAGGAAACTATCAATGTCTTTTTAAGGATAACACTTTCTTCATCTACATAAACTTCTAGACATTAACATTTTCTTACTATCAGCATCGGCCAGCAACTCCCCAGGAAAACGCTTTCAACCTGGCTCATAGCAGAACAAGGATGGTGGTGGAGCGGGCCTTTGGATTGTTGAAATCCAGATTTAGGTAACAAAAAATTACTTTAGTATATATAAGATGTTTTTTTTCCGCAACCATTATTTATTTCAAACTAACTTAGAGTCAAATAATGTAGCTACTCAGTGAAACTGTATACAATTTGCTTGACTATTAGAATTGTTTTTCAGTAAAATTATTACTTTAATGAATTAGCTACAATGACTGATTTATCTTCAATTGGCTTATTTTATGCATTTGATTTGATTCGTTCATAAACATTATAACAGATGCCTTCACAAAACTGGTGGCTTCCTGCAGCTGACACCTAAGAAAGCTGCTAAGGTTTTCCTTGTGTGTGCAAAGTTGCACAATCTTCTCATCCAGGCTGGCGATGATTTTGAAGAGGAACCCATGGACATGCCAGAACATGAGGAAGAGCTGTATTGAGGGCCAATTGAGCCAAATGCGGTAATACTGTCAGGAACAATGTTTTATAACACAAATGCTGTGTTTCATATAATTTGCCTTACTATATAGTTCTTAGTTTCCATACATAATATGTGGTACAAAACAAGTACCTAGCAGTGGAGGTAAATGCTCTGTCATTGGCTTCATGGCACTGGTGCTAGGAGCAAGTGGGAATGGCTCACTCAGTGGTGTGTAGCTGGTAAAATATAAAGAATCAATTCAATAAAAAATTTCCCGATGAGAAGGATGTTCAAATACAGGTATACTTCAAAACTGTTATTGTTATTTTGTGTGAAAAAACCTATGTTGATCTTAAGACATAAAATAAGTTGTGTGTGTCTTTTAGAATGTGTGTTGTTTACAATGAAGGACTTCTTCATGATTGAACATGAATGCCTAATAAACACATTTTTTGAAGAAAAAAAAACTTAATAAATTACATATCTGATTATTCTCAATTATAAATTTGAACAATGTGTGAACATTTCTGAAAGGAATTAATTAGGTCACCTTTGAGGCAGCTCTTCGAAGATGATGGATGCTGTGGCAGCACCTTCAGTGGGGAGCTGTGGTACCTCCGTGGTGGAAACAGATTCCATGGTGTCTTGTGATGTCACTATTGTGAAAAATAACATTATTTAATATAGGTTACCAAATCATGTTATGCTCATATATTTAGCATCCCCTGCAATGAACATGAAAACAAAGCTTTATAACAAATGTTAGAAAAATGCAAGATATTCCACCAGTTCATAAATGTGCGCACAAATGCAAATGACCACTGGTAAAACTATCATAAATATCAACGTCAGTAATTTATTTATTGCTTGATTATAAGAGGAGGTGCTCGATAATTTATACACACTACATGTACAATATATTAGTATACGAGTAATTCCTAATCGTTTTTTGCGACACTTGTATCAATTGCATACATACCTGACTGTTAGTGGTACCTGCCGAATTTTAGTCAATGTAGGAGTATAATGGACTTCGAATTCAATGAATTATCTAATCGCTATATTATATGTGGCCGGCCCGCGGCAGAACAATTCCCAAAAAAACCGACCACTGCTCTTACTAATAAAAAGTTCCCCCAACTGCCATGATTCTTTATAATAGTAATTTTATTGCAACGGATAAGGGTTATATTGTCAGGTGACAATTTGAGCTAGTAAATACAAAAATAAGTGTACTTCCTGTTTGTTATTAACTTTATTAAGCGAACAAAAATGTACCGAAAGGGGAGGCGATTGAAATTTTGCGGAGTTATGTACATAGCTTTTTTGTTGGAGTAAGTATTTTGCAAATCGAGCAAAAATAGAAAGAACACCAAGTCGCGCTGTGTCTCCACTTTTCAATATCAGAACGATTCCTTACTTTAAGGTATAGGACATGTTAAGGCTAGTTTTTGTATAATAGGTAGGGTTTTATATCTGGAATCCAAGGTTTCACACATACCCCGTTTTAATGTTTGTTGTTATAATCTGGGTTTAATTTCAAATCCCTATATACAACATGAACTTCGTACAAAACAAGATGACATAGACAACAATACTAATTGCAATCTGTATAATGTATGAACTTTTTCATTTGGAGTTAAAAACCCTTCTGCGCGCTTTTAACATAAGTAAATCTCGTTTGCTTTTAGGTTCATTAAGCTGTTTTGTTTTATTAGTTTTTTCTTGTAGCTTGTTTGTTCTTGTCTGACAACAAAGTAAGCATATTAAGCCCATCTGTCAGACAGAGCAATACTTAGTAGTGTAACCTGTACATAGTGCATACAATCTTGCCGTAGCTGATATCTACCTCATATTATTCTAAAAAAGGTTATGAAAAACAGCAGAATCAATGTCATGATCAAAGTACCGTCCACGATATGTGTTTAGGGGAAATATCAAACATTCGATTCTTCAACCTTCAGACCACCGCTTCCCTAACTGTGATTTAAGCCAAATGAATATTAAATAAGGGCTTATTATTTTATCAAATAAAATGTGTTGCTTAAAAATGTACTATATGCAGTTGTTGACGCATACGGTTCAAGGCGCCCACCAGATGACATTTGCAAGAATATTAAACTTAAAAAAATGATGTGAAAGGGATTGATCAACAATAATATGTTAGGCAATTACCATAAGCAAGCAAAACATGTTTGCATCCGTCATCTTAATATTGTTGATGTTGATTATCATAATATAATATTAATACTAATGAATTATTATAATGATGATAGATGAGATATTTTATCGCAACACCTTTACTACTGTATTATTAATCTACAGTAGTAGGCATATTAAACGATTTCTGAATATCAAATCCAACTATTTGTTTCCTATGTACGCCTGAACGTATGCAAAGACTCATTAGAAAATTATTATTAGAAAAAAAAGCACAGAAATATTAAAAATTCATTTAGCGTTTTACAGTAAACTGAGGAAAGAAAAAGTTTTTTTGTTTCACATCGAGCGTTTCTTGCCAGACTTGTTTACTGAGATAACCTGTACATTTGTTCATTTTATGTATTTACAAAGCACAAAATACAAATATTTGTCAAAACAATGGTAGCTAAGAGAAATTTACCAACTTTTATTACGGCATTCTTTTTCCCTACCCTTTTTACTGCAACCAGAAGCAAATGTATTTTTAGGCCTAACCAAAATGCATGAATTATTGCAGCCTTTTTTTATACAAGGGCGTAAACGTGTTTCGAAATATGAATTGTTATTCAAGATCCAGTGGTAAACACTTATTCAAATAAACGTCTTAAGCGAAACCCTCAAACATTTACCGAAGGTAAAAACTTAAATAAACGCGTCCTTAAAGTGGGACCTGTTTTGTCTATATAAAAGCTGTTGTAATCAAATTGACTTCATGACTTGTGTTGTAAATTGCAGCAAAGATTGTTGATTGTAAGGTATTGATCGCATACTTTGTTTTGCGAGATGAAGGCGCTAGTGCTGGTTGTCCTATTTGCAGTCGGGCTTCCATGGTCACTACAGCAGGACCATGTACCATGTACACCAAGGTTCGATTACGACTACAAAATGTTGTCCAGATTGATAGAATTGGAGAACGCTCAACGTGACGCACAGACACTCATCTCTCAACTACAGACTCAAATTAATGGTGAGTAAATATGGCAGTGACTTTATAATTTAGAATTCCTGCAATAATGTCAGTCTTCATTGTATATTTTATTTAATTTTGAAATTTTTTGGCGTACATCAAGTCCTCAATATTTTAAAACAAACTGGGAACGAACATTTTAATGAATAGAGTTTATAAATTAATGTTATGCTGAATACTAAATACCTTATGTCGTTTTTTTGTGTCACGTTACAGTATGTGATTAACTAATTGTGCCTGGAAACTATACGAAATGAAAGTGAAACACACAACCTCGTTTAATCGGAACAAGATATTTGGAATGTTTTTTTCCTTAAAAACCAAACGCCTACTGTAAACGTTGCGTTTAAAGTATTATTACGCACGGTTGTGTGAATATTGACGACCTAGTAAAGTAAATGTATAAGCCGGAAGTGTTATTTAACAACAACGATAGAAAATATTCCAACTATAGATTATTTAAGACAACCTTCGAATTTAAAAATTATTTAATCAAGACACCTTATCAATTTTTAAAATTTATTATTCGATTTCGCATAAGAAACCATCGCCTGCCAATTGAAACAGGATCATGGTCAGGTATCAAATCTGTCGAGAGAAAATGCCCACTTTGTAAATGTAGTAGTAGTATTCCTGATGAATTTCACTATTTGCTAGAATGTAAGTCACTTGAAAATGAAAGAAAAAGAGTTATTGACAAAAATCATTATACTAATCCTAACGTAATTCACTTTAAATCCTTAATGTCTTGTTTGAATATCCAATCAAGATATATAAAGCTCTTTAAATTTATAAAAGCAATAATATGTCTTTTTAGATTAACTATTATATATGTTTTTTTGTTAATTGTCACAAAGTATAGTCTTGTGTATGTACGTATCTTATATTTTCAAATGTGATTGCTTCTCCCGTTGCTATCAATAATAAATAACCGTATATGCATTGTCAGCCTCGATATTAACTTCATTGACTTGTTTGTATAATTATAATGCTCATAATGCCATGTATGTCATAGAGTGAGTGTATGTTAAATAAACTTGAAGTTTGGTGCATTACGTGTTAACAAGTGTATCAATATTTAACCGAAATTGACATAGTTTACAATCCGCGTGTTTGGTAGTTCAGTTTAAATCCTACTTGTTCAATATGTGTCATCAGAATGAAATAATACTTTGGGCTTAACAGTAGGTTTATTTAAATGCGTTAAATAGTTTAAGTTTATGGGCAAATGTTCGTGTGCATTTAGGGCTATGTAAATTTAATTTACACGAGTATTTAACAACTTAACTTAAATTCGAGCTTTGCATTTTAAATGTCGTTTAGTTGTTTGTAATTTAAACACGTTTATCGTTGTCTTTAAACTGTTCCTGATATTTTCACAAAGTATAGGGTCAATATGCCTTTAACAAACATGTTGTCAGTTTTGCTAGATATTTTTTTTTTAATTTGTACCTGGTATGCGTACCCTAGTAGCCGGGATCGCACGCCGCAATGCACAGTTTTACACTATCAGGTTCTTGCGATAATTGACCATCTAGTTGAATACAAATACATCATTATTTTGTTCGGGTTGTATTTATATACTCGCTATCCCTATTTCACATAAATATGAGCGTGTTATTGTTATTGTCGCGACGAGCTAATACATGTAAATATCGTTTTTCTAAAGTGTTTCAATTTTAATAAATGCATTATTATCTGTTACAGTGTAAGTCATAATCAAATTCGTTTTAGAAATGACGTTGGTGGGGACAACATACTCAATATGGGGGAAATCCACGTGCCCATCTAACGGAACAGACCTGGTCTACTCCGGTCTCGCCGCAGGCTCACACTACTTACACGCGGGTGCAGCGTCAAACATTCTTTGTCTAACAAAGTCGCCATTATGGAACAAATTCGATGACGCTGAACAAGCAGGGGCCCTTGTGTACGGAGCAGAGTACGAGTTTGACTACAGAAATAGCCATACGTTTTTTGGCCGCGAAATAACTGATCAAGACCCACCATGTGCCGTGTGCAGAACACGCCGATCAAGCGTTATGATGATTCCAGGCAGGAACCAGTGTCTGGATGGATGGACGCTGGAATACCACGGTTATCTGAGCGGAGGCAATTACGAACATACGGCAGCAACGGAGTTCATTTGCCTTGATGCTGAAACTGAGGTCATTCCCGGGAGTAGCGCCAACAATGACGGAAAAGTGCTGTATCTGTCGGAGGTTCGCTGCGGGAGCTCGTCTCTCTGCCCACCCTACGTCAACGGTCGGGAACTGACCTGTGTGGTGTGTTCCAAGTAGAATTGCTTTGATGCCATTATCAATTGTGTTATCTTGGAGTTCCAATAATCGTTGAAAAGTTATCAGTACTGTTCAATACTGAAATAAATACCCCACGATACCAATACAGTTACTGCCTTTTACCCCGTCGTATGTGTTTTTTTAAATGGCTGAGTATGTCTGCAGGTTTTTTAAAGGACACACGCGTGTATATTGCTTGTTATAATTGTTCTATTTTAAGTGTTGTCTCCTCTTTGTTTAAAACTTAATATTAATCCTTATTTTGGCATAACATGTCACGTGCTCCTCCATGCCCCAAACACTTGTTGCGTACCAATACTAATTAATACAGTAATAATAGACAACCTTATATAAATTGAAGAGATGTTCAAAGAAAGAATGGTGTAAACAATGTAGATATGTCAAGTGTAAGGGCTCCATGACAAAATGGCCCGTACAAAAACCATCACACAGGACGACACAAAAACAGGTAGAACACCATGACGCATCAGACATTTAGAACAAACTATTTTTGTGTGATAAAAACTGATGAAAAAGAAAACCACAGGAAGCACATCCTGCATGGGAAAACAGCAGCCTCTGTTTTATTGAAGCTGTTTATCAGTGGTAATGAAGTCCTAATTTTGAAACAATGCATAATTGTTGAAATTTCATGCCAATATGTAGAGAACCACAGTTAAGTCAAATAACTTAAATCTGACTTCGAGAAAACAGAAACATCTCTTGTAACATACACAAACCATTGTGTATACATCGACCGAAAACCAGATTATTAAGACGTCTGTTAAGTAAACAATATAACCAGTGTACAAAACTAAAGATAAACCGCAAATGTCTGCAATAACCACACAGTTATCTTCAAGCTGATGTTAACATCGTCAAAAGTTAGAAACTAACCTTATACAAAGCAAAAACATATTTCTAGGTTGGTACGTGCATATGCTTTTAATCAGGAACACCAGAACCTTGGGGTAAATTTAGTGTCATTTTCTGCAACTGGACAAATTACAATAAGGAGTGAAACGCTTGATCATGAGCACAAAAACTTCTTTGAATTATCTCGGACCCATCTTTCATGTTGTTGTTTTCCTAGGATAATAAGACTCTAAAATAAATCAAACATAGAGTTTCTTTTGAATTAAACATACTGATATAAAATATTCGACCTATAGTGATTTTATCTGAAAAATCCCACGAAGCAGCTGTAAGGATCACGAACAATTTAAATAAGAAAACTATCACAATTATTATAGGTTTTCAACATGGGGTAATTAAGTTATATTTTAATTAGAAGTAAAGCTAGTTTAGAGTTCGATCAGTTAAAAGTTATTTGAATAAATAAAACGTATATTTACATGTCACCGTGTATGGCGAAGGATAAAAACTATGTTTTATTAGATGTGGCTGTGTGTAATGTAATTTCACAACTGTGATATAACATTCACACAGGTGCCAGTAAAAAGATAGGATGTTGTCATGTTTGATAACATCCCAACATAACAAACATGTCAGTTTTATTTGGCGTCAATGTGTGCTGATATACATAAGTGAACTAGTTTCCAGGTGTAACGATTCATATTACGGAACTTGTATATATTTTAATATGTAGACACACTCAAAGTGAATTTAGTGTTCAGAATCACCAAATATAATATAAAAATAGTGTTCCATTAAAAACAGTTTATATTAACATTACTATTGACGGCCTACTTTCGTTTAAATTATAAGTTGTTGTTAAGATAAAATAAATATACATGTAATATTTTTTCAGTAGCCCAGTGGAAAAATGTTTTATATTTTGGCGAGTAATGGAATCGGCGATCTTGGAGACTTACGGAAAAAATACAAGCATGCGCGTTACGCATCGATTTGAAATTGTTTATCTCACAGAATGCACCAACCGTCTAAAAATAGGTATGATCCGAACGGTTGCAGAAGCTTGCGTATTATTATTGCTTGCTTGCAGGCTTGAGGCGCCATCACGGCATGACTTTTTTTATCCATCTGCATCCTTATTATTCTTCGTTCCGTAATTATCAACAAAAAAAATGCTAAAAACACGGTTGATTTTCAACTTGTATGCACACATTTCTCGTAAAAGCGATTGGACTAATTTTTTATTGGTGAACACTTATGCCCATTTAATTAAGCCTCGTTCACATTGTCCTGATTTCCAGTCCCGGCGTTGCTACGGTGTGGACACCGGGACAACACCGTAGCGACGCCAGCAAGCACCGCTTAAATCGGGATACACCGTGTTGACCCGGCGTTCACCGGGAAGTGACCCCGGTGGTTTCAATTTTTAAACAACCGGGACTCACCGGACTGCGAAACAACGCCTGCTTATTCCGGGGCATCACCGTAGCTCTTCTGGCATGAAACTTTTCTCCACCTACGACCACTGGGCGAAACCGTAGCAAACCGGCATGAACTGTGTCCACGATGGAGATACGGAAACTTACGGCTTGGCCACGGTGTGTCAAGGAGGAGAGCCGGCGTAGCCCCGATTCTTGCCGGTCGAACAACGGTTTGACACGGAAGCAGCCGGTGGACGCCAATTGAACTACAGAAACAGTATTTAAACCATGACTTTTTGTGTGTTTAAGTTTTACTCGGTTTATTTGTATCATTCTAAATAATTACTTCATAAAACTAAGAAAGGAATAGGGACAGTGTTTAAAAGGCTTCAAAAGAAGTTGTCCAAACTATTTTATGTTACTACAATTTAATAATAAGCGAACCTGGTGTGATAATTTAACGATTTATAGAGCATTCGTAGCGTAGGTTCTTATCGACACTGTCAAATGAAAGTTAAAACTGAAATGAACAAGTCTTCTACAAATTGTTTTAAGTTACATTTTGAGAAAATATTCCATAAAATAGTATTAACATTTTTGCAAGAGCGGGTCTATTTGCGAGTTTAATCAAAATTTAATATTATACGAATAAAGAGTGGTTTACGGTGTTATTCTTTACATCTGTCACGGTACATGTAGTTTCAAAAACGTATGGTCAAATTTGTTATTATTGTCAACCATATGAAATGTATGTTAAAATTATACTGTCGATATAAAACTTTTAAAATGGCAGTTAACACAAATGTACATGTATTGTATAAATATCCGCATTGAAATTAAACAGTCAACTGTTTATGTGTTCATACTATTAACTACTATTATGGATTTATAGCTTTATGTAACGTACGTATGTAAAAGCCCTCTTACACCAGAGCGGCGTCCTCACAGCGTTTCCTCGCTAACAAGATCTACTGGTGTGTTTCTCGACCAAGCATGTTTTAACTTGAATTGCATCTTTCTACATTGTATATTTAAAAAAAAATTATTATAAGGTAATTTAAGGTTGTAGATTTTAACTTCTTACTTTCGTATGCATTTATTTTATACATACTAAAGTTTATTTGCTGCAGCTGCTGCCACTGCTGCTGCTGCTGCTGCTGCTGTTTTACAGAGCGAGGATCGTATGTGCAGTCTTCAAAAATGAAGACATTTAATTTTTACAATTATGTAATATGCTATTGTAATACCAAGTGTATGCTTGCATTGGGTTTCTGTGTTATTTATATTTGGTGAACTATTTAAATTCGTTATAGTTTACGACGTCGTTGTCTTTCTACAGCATGAATTTTATCTAAATTAAACCTTTATCTAAAAACGCAATATACAAAAATGTGTTTGTTTGCATTTTTGGCAAGACATGCCTTTGTATCACGGATAAAAGTCTAGTTTTAACTGGTTTGGTTATGTATTATAACCAAATAGGGGAACACAAGTTTGTGTCGTCATGCTTAGCATAGCTATCAGCATATGCTTTAGGACTTAAGGATATAAACTGAGTTAATTTGAATAATTAATTCAAATATTGCCTGAGCTCACAACAGCTACAACGTGTGCAATATATGAAGAAGCCAAAATGAATGCATTTCGGTATATGTTTTATTTTTCCGTCGCATGTACTATGTATACGACAGTGAACACGCTGCCAACATCAGAACTGAATGGTATGGACACAATCATAGTCAGAAATAATGCGGTTCTCTAGGCCTTTGCTAAATTGAAAGCCAACGATGCTCAACAGAACATAAAACTCAGAGAAAATTGGAAGACATTATCGAAAAACAACACAAAATTCCTGTTGAACAATGTGAATATTGCCGATGTAAGTGAAAGAACCAACGGGGTGCATCCTTCTAAGAGAACGACTCAGGTCATGGACGCAGTAAGTCACGCAGCAAGTACGTCAAGTCCTGAAAGTGATGTCGACGATACTGAAGATAAGGTAAACAGGCCCGACGATAGTCCAAGTTCGACGCGGAAACAAAACAATAGACAAGAAAATGGTGTGCGGTCGATAATTCAGGAATCCAGAAATCGACGAGCTAGTCTTCCAAGGAAATGGCGTTTTCAGCTTTCTTAAGCTCTGTTGTTGAGCATCTGCAGGACACGTTATCAAGTGTGACAAGGTGCTTATAAACGATGGCAATTCCTACAATCCAATAACTGGTATATTTACTGTTCCGATAGACGGTGTATACTTGTTGACTTTTACAATAGACAGTTACACTGAGACACATATTAAACTCGTCACAGACGGCATTTATACTTCAGACGCTGTCTCCGACCCTCACGCGTTACGCAATGGCTTTGAAATAATAGGCAGTAATACAATAATCGTTTGACTACGGCAAGGACAAAGTGTGTGGCTTGAGGAATATGAAAATGCCGATGGTCATCGGTAATGATGACTTCCGGTTGACGACATTTTCAGGTGTCCTGCTTTACATTACAACCCAAAGACAAACGTCTAAAATAAATATTCGGATTATTTTGTTTACTTTTACAGAATAACCATATATTGAACACCAAAAATATGTTCAACACTTATAAAACGAGATTTAAAATTTAGTGAGACATTATAATTCATATATATATATCCGTGCATTAATGTTTACACTAATCTTCTATTTTCTGGGCAAATACGTTAAATATTAAAATTTTGTGTGTAGTATATACTACAGTTTCATAAAGCAATGCTGTAAATTTGATCATAATGCTGTGATAAAACTGTATCCATTCACAATTGCGTTTGGTCTTAATCACATCTAATATTTTTAAGTCATAAGAGGCACGCGTTAAAGGCTTTTTCATGAGTAATCTAAAAAATCTAAGTTATCACATCTGTGTTATAATTGGTTTAGTAACTGTTTGGCTTGTTCGGAGCTCAGCTTTTTCTATATTTATTTTCTTGCATATTACAAATGTGTGAATCAACAACATTCTTAAGCACACAAATGCACAAGTTTCTTCAATAGTTTTTTGAAAATCATTTGTGCAAGGGGCTGGTTTGCCTTCAGGTACATTGACTTTGATATTGATGTAGATATATGATTTGTAATGACGCATACCAAATTGCATATGAATATCCTTTATAAGACGATTACAAACATTCCTATATTATGTAAAAGGTATTAGTGCACACACACATGTTAATATGTGAAAAATGCAATGTATAAACTATATTTAGAACAGGATTCCATGTTATAAATGTAACATACTGTTTTCAACAGACATCATGGTATGCAGTAAAAGAAAACGATACAGTAATTTGCATCCGTTTAACTGCTGTAACTTACATGAAAAGATATATGTACTAAATTATGATAGATAAAATCTAATAATTATGAATTATGAATAAATATGAACCTTGCTAGTAATTGTTAAAAGTGCTTTTTGTTAATTAAGATCTTAAGGCAAATCAACCCAAGACAATAAGACAATAAAGTTATTACACTATGATATATTTATACTGGCTTTGTCGGCAGGCTTTTTTGAGAAAGCAGTCAGTCGCTTGCGGTTTGTCAGGCCCTGTACTTCATCATTGTGTAGTTAATATTTTTCTGGTCCTCAGGGATCATGAAGTGTGCATGTATGTCGTTTACATTTGAAAATGGAATTCCGCTCATGCGATAGAGAGCGTCAGTGGTGTGGCATCATTAATTACTACTAATGAACAACTTCAATAAAACCGAGGCTGCTGTGTTCTCGTGCAGGGTCTGCTTCGTTCGGGTTTTCCCTTTCATCAGTTTAATTTAAATGCAGGCGAACACAGAACCACAGGGAAGTGTACTTACTTCAGTGATAAAACAAAATCAGCGATGGAAATCAACAACAAAACACATGTTACTAAACATCAAACAAACAATCAAACAGACAATAATAATTTACATGTTCAGGTTCTCAATAGAAAAAACGTCAATAAGTGGTGGAACAGTTAGAGAGTCTCTTGAGGGGAATTTACTTCGAAAAAAGTTCACTAATTTCAAAAGGCTAATAAGGGTCAAAAAGGAAATGTTTGCTGTCATACTTTATTAAACTTTATAAACATGATTATTCTTTTTATTCAAATAATGTTAACTTTGTATGCCTGACCAATTCGACTTTGAAGATACACTATATTATTACAGCGGATTTAAAGTGATCAAAAGGGTCTCACTAACACAAATCATGTAGTACGATATTTAAAAACAATGTTCGTTTCGGTTTAGGCCTTAAATTAGTTATCATTTAAAGGGTATTGCGGGAGTTTATTATTCCGGTATGATTTTTGTTGTACAAACACCACTGTGGCTACTAAAACCCGACACCATAGACCAAAAATTGGACCATTTCCAAGGTTTTAGCATTTGGTACTTTTGGATCCCGGGCCAGGATACTAAAATTAATAAAGAACATTTTTTTCTACAATATTAAAATACTATTAATGGTATAAGGCAAAAACTAAGCTTCATCTACATAGTATTTATTACATTTGCCTTAACGGGTGAATTCAATTTCTCTGTTAAATGTGTCAAAACGTTGTAAATTAGGCCCGATATATGTGTATACAAACAAATAGACATGCTAATTATATGTTGATTAATTCTTACTTTTTATGTTAAAATAGTTTTTACAGGATAACATGATATACATTCTATGATAAAATCCTAAAAAGACTGATGATCAAATTGTTTTATTTTATTTTTCAGTTTAGACATATGCTGTTGGTATACTAAGTATTATCAAAATATTATTACAGGAAAAATATTGGGAAACTCCCTTGATACCTTTTAAAACGTAATAAAACGATTTACAGTGGCAAGCTGATGTTTGTTTCAATAAATAAGAGTGATTTGAAATCGCTCATTACATGCCACAATAGGATATAACAAACGGTACCGATAGACAAAGAAACGTATCAAACTAGTTTACTTACTAAACATTGTTGTATATGGAAGTAAAACAAAACAAAAATGATAACAAAGGCAAGGCAAATAAGGTAAAACAGTCAGTATTTTAATCATCATGTGATACACGTTTTGACTATGGTGTACAGACTATCTATCAGAAAAATATAAGAACAGTATATTTCAAAACTTCTTTCTAAGTGTGCCTAATGCTACATGAAGCAAGCATATTATTTAGTCCTAATCTATATACGTGGTTTATTGCAGGAAATACACAGCTTTTTATGAAATATACAATTTGAAAAAAGCTTATCCAGTTATTTTGGTAATTGAGAGACGTGCGACAGTTCGCTAAAGCAGAACCAGCTGTGGTATTAGAAATCGGAGTGATGTTATCCATACAAAAGCTGTAATAATACAGCAACTCACCATTATATTCTTAGTTATAGGTAAGATAAGAACGTGCAATGAGATGAAGCTGTTAGTAGTGATTGTTTTGTTGTCTGTGGGACTGATATGGTCGCTCCCATGTACTCAATGTGAGACAATTGTCGATGCCAGTGGCAAGCTGCAGGCAAGGCTGAAAGACCTGGAGAGTGCTCAACGCGATGCACAGACACTCATCGCTAGGCTTCAGACCCAAGTTAGTGAACTGAAGACACAAGTAAATGGTGAGTAGAATTGGCGGAAATTTCATATTATGATGAGCTATAACACAGGGATAAAATGTGTGTAAGTTTTACTTTTAACAATTCGTTAAGGTTAAAAACACTTAATATTTCTCGTAAAATGTCCATTTTGTTTAGAAATGACGTCGGTGGGAACAACGTTCACGCGTTGGGGAAAATCCACGTGCCCATCTAACGGAACGGACCTGGTCTTTTCCGGTCTCACCGCAGGCTCACACTTCACCCATGAAGGGGCAGCGGCAAACTTACTTTGTCTGACAAAGTCGCCCTTATGGAACAAATATGATGACGCAGAACAGGACGGTGGTCTTGTGTACGGTGCAGAGTATAAATTTGACCATAGAAACAGAAACACTTTCTTCGGCCGCGAAATAACAGACCAAGACCCACCATGTGCCGTGTGCAGAACACGACGATCAAGCGTCATGATGATTCCAGGAAAAAACCAGTGTCTGGATGGATGGACGCTGGAATACCAAGGTTATTTGAGTGCAGGAAGTTTCAACCATAAGGCGGCAACGGAGTTCGTTTGTATAGATGAATACCCCGATGCAAGAGGTGGAGCCAACAATAATGGAAACTTGTTGTATCTGTCCGAGGTTCGCTGCCGGATCTCGTCTCTCTGCCCACCCTACATTAACGGTCGGGAACTGACCTGTGTGGTGTGTACCAAGTAGTCTTGATTTAATGATTTAAGCAACTGTAAACATTCGGAAATTATTCTTTTGTTGTGTTTGCGTCATCAATATTTACTCGCCATTACTTTTCTTCTGGTTTTGTGTTGTTAAAACGGTTCAAATAAGAATACAAAAAGATCAATAAATGTTTCATCAGTTTATTAGTAATGTCATCATTAGAAAAGTATATTTTTTTTTATAAATATGCATTACATGTGGTCAAAATGCAAGTCAACAAAAATGGTAATTAATTCAAATCATCAATCGGCAATTCAAAACGGCTCGAAGTTTATTTTAGGTAATCAGTGATGTGATTTGTCAGCCGTTTGTAACACCATGTACACCCTTTTACATCCGTTCGTCCGCTTTTCCGGGGTTTATGGTTCAATCAGTACTAGCCCCTTAACTAATAATTTAAAAACAACGTATACTTCCGCACATGTTCAATCTCCTCCCACTTCTGCAGCATTCCTTTGTTCGTGTGATAAGGTTAATCACAAACAGGAGTACGCTTTCTTTTGTATTTACTACGTCAGATTGTCACCTGACAATATAACCCTAATCCATCGTATTAAAATTGACCTTGTAATGTAATATGGTCTTATAGTTTATTTAGAATGCATATGATCATACAACCAACACTATACATAGATAAAATGAAAGTTGTAGTACAATTGCAAGTAAGTCAATGAGTTTTCTGTACAAAGTCGAACATATCTATGATTGACAGTTGCGGGACTGTCCATTGACTATAACCTCATGTACATGTACCAGCTGTGAAACCTAAAACATACCACGCTGACATTAAAAAAGTGGGCAGTGAACCGCTAACCGTCGAGCTCTGATGAGGTCGGATATTATTTGGTGCACAAAGCACGTTCCTCAGATGATTTAACTACAGCTGGTGGTAGGTGTTTGTGTGGCCACTGTAAAATGTCTACACCATTGTGTGGTTGCTTTGTTCTGATTTTCTAGGATCGTGCATTGCATGTTATCAAGACGGTATTAAGTAGTGGGTATATATTAATACTACTTAGTATTCAATATATATTAGCAAGTCTTATTGAAATGTGCCAAGGATAGTCGTGCATGCGCATTGTGAAGTAACACCATAAATTGGTCGCCATTTTGTTGACAGCAAGACGACAAGGGCAGAACTGTAAATTGTTATAATTATAAATATTGTGAATTAAATTGCTGTCATCTTTAATGCATATGAGGCTATGAAATCGTGTTTAAATCACCTTTGGTAGTAATTTTGATGCCCAGTGTTATAAGTGAACAGATGACCTAGATTTTTAAACACAGATTACATCTGTAAGGAAGATCACTTTTCTGAGAGTCATTTTTTCACCTTCATTACATGTTGTAAATATTATATGTGACCTGTTTGAATTAAATGTTAAGTTAAAAGACATGTTTTGTGTAAACACATGTTTTAGACTTGGATATTTCATAATTAAGTTTATAAACAAGAATTTAATGACATAATGACATAGTCTCGGTTTATGTTCAATATATAATATCTTCTTGTATAAACACATAGTGTTAAACTTAACTGTGTCGGAAGTCCTTTGGTGGACACTCAACATTTTTATGAGTATTGTCAGAGTTGTTGGCCCTTAGGTGAACACTTATGTTTTTCTATAACTTTTAAGGCAAGAAAAGTCTTTGTATTTTTAATAAAGGAGACGTTCTATTTTTCTCTATTTAGTTTGTTGAGAATAGGTTTATGTAGGATTTAGTTAAAATTAATTTAAATAATGAAGTAAATATTTCTTTTGTTTGTTTCCTGCTCTGTTTATACAGGTAGATTTGAAGATAGTCTCACCTGAGGTCAGTCAGTTTGGACTGTAGTGGCTCCAAAAGCGATACTCGAATTTATATGTAATATCAGTAAATAAATAGTAGAAACTAAAGCGTCATTGATTGTCTTGGTCTTTAGGAAATGGGATAACATTTACGACTAGTCAGACAAAGGCAGACCCAGTGGTCGAATCTATGGGTTCGTAACCCTCCGTGTGCGGCCTTAAAGGCCACCTGCCATCATAGCACGAGAGGTACGAATACACATTATTTTATACCAATGGAAATTAAGGTCAAGGAATTCATAAACCAGCCGGTAAAATACATGTATGTCGCTCAAACATGACTGAGCTGTAGATTCTTAAAAAAGTTCAACCAAAAAAGATCTACATAAACATCCAGGTAATATTTTGCAAGAAACATTATAAGAAAACAATGTTAAGGAAAGGAAAGATTAATTTAAGAACAGCTAAAATACTGGGCATGTACGCAATTGACCTATCGACAGCCCGCCCAAAATGGCGTCAAACACAAGTGTCACCTTATATTTGTCTTTATCAAGAATTATATCTAAAAATAGTTGAATACACATCTCCCATTTGTTGATTTTAGTGGCAGAATATTTGCTTACACTTTGAGCTGAAATAATGTAAATTTAAGAGGAGGTTGATCACGACTGTGTGTGATACAAATTAGCATAACAGCCACACAGAAGTGTGTCAGAAGGATCCAGGATTAGCTTACAAAAACGTCATTGTCAATGTTGTGTTTTTTTAGATACACTACTAAACAAACTGCAAAATTAGCCGAAATTGCGTACACGCCCAGTATACCTGAAATAGACAGAAAAATTACTCCTCCCAAGCATAACATAACTCCAAGTGAACATTTCATGACATAAAGCACTTCCCATAACGATTCATGCCAAGCCTCAACATAGACCGTCTCTGTAAAACAGCCTCTGTTTTACTTTTTCTTGTTAAATATGAACAATCTGAATATGCCTTTTGAAAGCCATAAGGAAAATGTATTTTGTTGAATATTGAATAAGAACAATGTAATGTGTCACGAATTGAAATATGTATCACACAAATTAACATATTATTTTACATTTCAGATTTTTTTAATTCATATCAACCTAAAATACAATTTTTAACTTTAACATTTTGAAATAAAATCACCCCTTACCATGATGATGATGATGATGATGATAATCATAATAAAAATAAAAATAATTATTATTTGTATTTTTATAAGCATTATTAGTGTTGTTGTTTTTTAGTTCTTGTTGTAAAAGTGTGATTTGTCTTGAAACTAAATTTGAAGAGAAAAAAACTGTATCAAAGATACTGTAATAATGCGATATATTATTTCTAATTGTAAACTATTGAATACAAATACGGAATGCACATACAAGAAATCAACGAAAACACGCGTGACAAATAATGTATGATGTAAATATGATCTAGAATCTGTATATATACGTTTAAGAACAAATAAACCACATTAGTAAACAAAGTAAAAAAAAATAAAAAAATTTGGCTTCACCAAAAACCAAACCGTTTACGCAGCAATAAAGTAGTTGTTATCATTTCAAGTGACCACAAATACATATGTAAGGTCCAAATCCACAGCATACAAGTATAGTATAGTCTATTTGAATGAGTTAGCGTTTGTAGTAGTAGTAGTCGTCTACCGGCGCAAGTGTATTATAGTCTGTTTGAATGAGTTAGCGTTTGTAGTAGTAGTAGTAGTCGTCTACCGGCGCAAGTGTATTATAGTCTATTTGAATGAGTTAGCGTTTGTAGTAGTAGTCGTCGTCTACCGGCGCAAGTGTATTATAGTCTATTTGAATGAGTTAGCGTTTGTAGTAGTAGTAGTCGTCTCCCGGCGCCTGGACAAACATCTGGTCCAGCACGTGTTCTGGGTGAGTTAGCGTTTGTAGTAGTAGTAGTCGTCTACCGGCGCAAGTGTATTAAAGTCCATTTGAATGAGTTAGCGTTTGTAGTAGTAGTAGTCGTCTCCCGGCGCCTGGACAAACATCTGGTCCAGCTCCTGTCTGACGGCCGCGAACCCTGGCCTCTTCTTGGGCTCGTATTCCCAGCACTTCCGCATGACGCCATACCAGCTGTAATGTAACACACGTGTGTATGCAGCAACAACAACAGCAACAACAACAACAACAACAACAACAACAACAAAACCTTTTATTGCGTATAAGCAAGTACTACATGCTTATAATAATCAAGTATTGATACAACAGGTCGAAAATATATATAACTAAAAGTTAAAGTTTCAAAGAGAAGCATAATAATTCAAATCACAATGTAAGAATGGGTGTTAACTCAAAGAAGTATAGTCTGATAAGTATTCACTGTTTGTCTCCGTTTAACTTTATAGTAGACGCTGACCTAGTTAAAAGACATTTAGTGGCAGTAGCACATGCTCGGGGATATGTTTTGGCTGGTTGGATTAACCATAAAGGTGTGTTCTTTTAATAATTCAGTAGCGGTCATTAACATATAGAAGAAGACCAAATCAAGTTAACTATACAAATATGTATAATATTTTTTATATTGACGTAAAACTTCATCGTATCTAATTTCATTTAGATCAGAAATTAATAAATGATTATTAAAGTGTTTTTTCGGTCCGGCTGGTGAGACCTTAATTCAATGCATGGTTAAATATCCGGACGGTGGAAACTGCATACAAGTGTAACATACGTTTCAACCGCCAGTTCTGGTTTTCAACAGTCGTTCTCCTTTCTTGACTTCAGCACGTGTAAGGTGTGTCCCCTGTGAATAATGAATAAACAAACTAAAAAAAAAACAACAGGTAGGACATCAGGTCATTATACCTTATTAAATCATAACGCAGTTGCCTCCCGTAGACTAGTGCATCAGAGGTTTAATAAAATGTCACTACCGAACCTGTTATACTGTCACAGTAGCTTTGTCAGATATAATATCACTAGTTTTGTTTTAAATGTAGTTTTAATTATATCCCCACCACAAAATGTGGGGGGGGGGGGCTATACTGGATTCGCTTTGTCGCGTCGGTCGGTCGGTCCGTCCGTCTCCAATTCGTGTCCGCTCTATAACTCCTTTACTAATGGAAGGA
>Ga0224511_10000090_pt1 | contig 29085 bp, 25 predicted proteins | sample SF_May12_sed_USG_2_FD_169988 | JGI IMG/M metagenome (GOLD analysis project Ga0224511, IMG submission 169988) | Sediment microbial communities from San Francisco Bay, California, United States - SF_May12_sed_USGS_8_1 | ecosystem: Environmental > Aquatic > Marine > Sediment | place: USA...
AACAATAATAAAAATAAAATAAATAAATATAAAAAAATAAACAAATAAATAAATAATTAAATACATGTGTTGAGACGACATACACTTCTCTTTATATTTGACTCCCCATGAAACTATTTTATTATAGAGTGGTTTAGGATGACAAACAACTTCGTTTCTTTTTTTATTTGATACGTTTTAAGATAACCGATACCGGTAAGATACCAACAATGCATATATTTATAAGGATTCAGATTTAGATTGCAATGTATTTGAATACGCGGGCGATCTAAGGCAACCAATCACACATTAAACATTTGTTTAAAAATCAAAATAAATACACAACAAAACATTTAACATATGCGTAACTTATTAAGTTATATTCCCCTACAAACACATATAACTGTCATGTATTAAACTATTGAGACATCGTCTTATCCATTCAAGAAAAAATATGCTGAAAAGATGCTCAAATATTATTAAAAAAATCCTGCTTAAAAAACTAAAAAGTGTTTTGAAAAAAGAAGAAGAGATTATTACTTGATATCGACCTGTGGCTACCTAATAGAAACTCTCTCTGTCAAGGCGGAAGTAAATGTGCAGCCATGGACAAGCACGTCAGTGACCTGGGAGACGCGGTATCAACATATCCCCGACCAAGACTAGCGATATGATCAAGGCGTTCCATTCTAGGAGCAAACTACCCCCCCCCCCCCCAAAAAAAAATAATAATAAAAAATACTGTTCTTTTGTTGAATTAAACCTTAAAGTTAATGACGTTGGGACTCCATGACGGAAATTAGCGCATATGTGTCGGCTTGAAGGGTGTCTTTTATAGATACTACAAAACGACCGAAAAAAGAAATGAATACCCGATTCCCAGCCAGCTTTAAATTCGGTAGATGATGGATATTCAACATTTTCTATGAAAAATAATGAGCACGTCGAATTCCTATTATTCAGCTATGGTTGGGTTTCATGTTCATTTGGGTCCACAAACAACTTTTTAAAAACCAATGTGCAGCCAGTTGGGTAATGTTGCTGGAAACTGAAATTTATGCTATAAAATAATTAAACACCAAAATCCCCAACAAGCTGCGTATTAGGCTGTAGACGGGTATTCAAATTTTACTATGGAATGTCTATTAACAATACAAATTTTGAATTCCCATTTTTAGCCAGTCAGTTGGTATTGGGTGGTAGCGGGGACGTCGCGAGTACCAAATTCCAGCTCGGTATGAAATTCATTTTAGCAGGTAATCAACTACTTAAATCACAATTTCTACCATCCCCACACACACTATGCCAAACTACACGTGTTCAACACATGCTGGGGAATTAAAGTTATATTTAAACAAATACAATTAGCATCGTACTGAAAGGGTTACAACGTATAATTTTATATTGTAAAAAGCGTTGTGAATATCCTTACAATGAACTGTTAAAACTACATATTTTTGTTCAAATATCTCATTCGCTCATATCAATGGTGGCAAGAATAATGGTATATAACAAGTTACAATATTCAGGCATAGTTTGACCAGCGGCCATCAAAGCGATAACGAGTATTTACCTAACGCGGCTAAAATCACAACAGCGGCTAGCACCGCTCGTGTCCCGCAAGCCACAGCCATCATTCCGTGTTGTTACCACAGGAACAGTATTCACGTGTATCACATGTGTTGTGTTTATAAAAGCTGTTCAATATCAATTATGAAGATGACCAACTATGAACACAATTTTGTCGCGCCCCGATAAGGCTTATCAATTCAATTTCAAGTGAATATTTTGACACTCGTATTTACGTTGCGCAGCCGTTATCAGTTTGATTGCGACTCGTCTTTTGATATTGAACTGACCTAAAAGATAAACCGCTTGTTTATCATTGACTGGGTATCGTCTCGTCTTCACATTATTTATACATTTTCCTTCCTTTTTGTAAAAAGGTTCACCATAAATTGTAGAAATACGAATTTCTATAGAGTTTCCGTGACTAAATAAGAATATGTAGTGTTTGTAAAATGTTATAGAATGTTATAGAAAAAAATCGCTTTCATTTTAAATGTGCTGTTTTTTATATTTTCTTTTACAAACCAGTTGAACTGACAGTTATCTAATACCAGTAGTTTTTAGAGTGAAACTATGAAAACAGATTGTAAAATTTCATGTGCATCACAATTGTTTTAATCATCCTTTGGCAATTGGTTCTTTTTATTTTAAGGAAGTGTATAGCAGTCACACACTGTAATCTGCATTACTGTTTATTTCCCCATCTTTCTGTCGCTCGTCCTGCTCGTTCTAGGAGATTGTGTCATAATGAACATTGAAACACACTAGCCAGTAGCATCTTTAACGATGTTCGTCGAAACAAACTGAATCTTCGCAAAGTCAAACGTTTCCATCATTGCAGGGATGCCACCATTCCACCTACATGGAATGAATAAATGAATGAATGAATGAATTAAATAATTAATGAACGAACGAACGAACGAAATTAAGTCAACTTTAGTTCAAGTTTAAATAACACTGTCAAACAAAGTCACCCGCTCTCATTGTTTCAAACTCTGTCTTGTTTTCCAAGCTTGCGTATTAGTTTCTTTTAAGCGTAGTTGTTTAAAACACCGTAGAGCGTAATCTAACTGTCAATTCGATTTTATTCATTTACAATATATTTTAATCATGGAACGAAAAAACTGAACTAAACCGCTACAGCACAAAATCAACGACTTCCAGCTGATTATAACACCCACAATAAGCCGTGAAAGATATAACATACGATTTTTTTTATTTCAACATGATATAATGATCTTAACAACCAATGATATGTTTATTATTTATAAAAAAACGCATCGTATACATGTAGTAAAACAAATAAAAAAACACATATCTCTGTCATCAAACGTAAGCATGCGAACATTTCAAATAAATAGTGTTTCATGTCCTGTTTATACAACAACATCTCATATCACAGCCCTAGATTTCTGAAGATTCAACTCCCTCCGAGAACGCGTTGTTCACAAACGACACGTGGTCTACGTCGTCTGGCGTTACGATTACAGATGTACTGCGCGTGTCCGGCGCGTCGCGCGCGTTCTGCATGTCGTGAAGCCGCAGCGCCGCCTCGAGCGGGCTGACGTCAGAGTCCGCCACGTGCGTATCCTCCGTGAACATGTTGAGTGTCATTCCCCGCTCCTCTATCGAGTCATACACCGGTCCCGGGCCGCCCACCGCGTTAGAATCTATCGAGTTGGTGCTGAAAACGCCGATGTAACGATACATGCCTTACGCATTAAGTCACCTTTCGATTTTATATTTGTAATAAGAACAAGTTTGTCTGGCAATAAAACCTAATAAAATGGGAAATATGCGTACAGCATGTAAATAGGGGTTTGCGTTTCTTTTCTTCAACATTAAAGTATTGATAAATGCGACAATAAAATCAAACATACATGCTAAGCCCCTTTATCAAACATTTCGGACTCATAGTCATATACAGTCATAAACAATTATGCCAAACCGTTGATCGTTAACCAGTTCAAGCATATGGAGCAAACAAACCTGTGGATACTGATGGTATCGAAGGGAAGTTTGTCTGGAATCGTCTTGTTCAGCAGCGGGTTAGATCTGAAAAAGGGGGAAATTACATGGTGTATAATTGATATATATCATATGCATTATTATATTCAAAGCATTTAAAGTAATAATACTCTGCTGTAAAACGTAAATGCTTATATGATACCTTAAACCTAATAAATAAAGAACATTAGGCGACCATTAAATAATTACATTTAATTATAACACATTATACAATAATTTTGTAAATCACTTAATTACGGTATCAAGACGTATATTAACTATACTGACTGTTTGGAGTACTGGTTACTTCCGGGAATGAACCCTGTGCCGCCGACGCCATCAGACGAATCTGTGATAAAGACATGGTCATAGTTAATCATAGACTGGCATTGATGTTGCATGATCTCTCTACCAAGTAATTGCACTATAGCATAGAAAGTATAGTATTGTTTTGTTAGTCATATTCCATAAAAACGAAGTATACAGTGGAAAAATGCCGTGCAGAACCGACCATGGGATTTGACGGTGGTCGCCTGCAGTTTACGCTTGTACCCGGCTCGCGTCACGAGGGATCTTACCGTGGGGTTTGACGGTAGCGGCCTGCAGCTTACGCTTGTACTTGGCTCGCGTCACGAGGGAGACGTAGACGATGACGGCGACAGTGACAGCGAGCACGGCGATGACGGCCGCCAAGATGTACACCGTCTTTATCTTTTCCTCCTTACCATCCGGCTCTATCCACATCTACACCCGGAACAATAAATCACTTCTATTATAACGTATCATTTGCTGATGACAGAACAGCAGTAATGTGATGTTAGGTGTTAGACTAACAAAAGTATGCTACTTCATTTGCCTATCTGCCTGTCTACTGTTGCCTCTTAAGCACAACTCAACCACACGGTAACGTATACTTCAACGCACATATAAAATACGCAATACTTTGATTAAGAACCCGGCACTTAGGTAGTCTAATGCGTACAAAATTAGGCTAGGACTACGGTTGAATATACACCATATGGTAAATCGGTTACACATAAGACGTGCAACATGTAAACAAGGAAATGTATAAAAACTGCAGCAGCACTTTTCAATGAAATATTTCTTCGCAATTGTTTAAGACGTGTTGAAAAAATATCAAGTTGGTATTATCAAACTGAGTTCGATGCTTCGATAATGTAATAAAGTATCATGTTCACTTATTTGGTGACGGTGTATTGATAACCCTGAAAATCACTTGGTCATACTTAAAATTGCTGGACTTGACTAAGCTGGTGACCAAGGGTAGTCTTACCGAGATCTCGACGATGTTGTACATGATCTGGGCCTCGCTCAGTGCCTCTGGCATGCTGTCTACAAGCCTGAGGACGGAAACAGTGACGGCAGTCAGGACAAGAGACACGTGTGCGTTCGTTATAAATCATTGGCTAAAATATGCCCACATATATCTATGCCACCTTGGTTGGCTGTATATTATTACATCCTACCCACAGATGCAAGGACGCCGACATTACACTGTTCTCTTATCAAGTTTATAGGCACGTTTTGGGAAAGATCTGACATCGTTCTGTACAAAACTCTTAACAAAAATACAATCTCATTTAAATCATAGTTGAAATCGTGGTTACGAAGGATACATTCTGTTTACACAAGTTCAGTGACGATCATTTTAATACAATACTACAATCGTGACGTAGTATTTATAAGTTTTAGACGTTCTTTTTAATTTTATGACATACATTTTGTATTGGCTTCTATATTTGTCACAATCATAACTCTTAGTCCTTGTTATCAGCTCATTTATGTATTGTGCACCATGTATCGTATAGATCTGTGCTGTCTTTTTGGAATAATAACAAAAGGTATATAAGCCAAGGGCCCGTATTGGAACACCTTCGGCAGTGTTGGCCCAAAGGGTTTTAGGCTACTGACCCCGTGGCCTACTAATTAAATCAACCGGAACCATTGTTTTACAATTTTGCTAAAGGGTCACCTAATTATCATGCCCATGAAGTTTTATTAAAATGGCCAAGCAGTTTAGAAGAAGTCTTCGTGTTGGATGTCAAATGAGAAATAAATATATTGCAAGTACACGCATGCACGTACAATGTACATTTATAATATAAATGTTAAAACTTGTAATGATAATCTACATGTACTAGAATAAAGACGCCTTACTTTCGAGCATCTAATGCCGACAAGATGTCATCCGTTTTGGGGTCGACCACGTGGAAATACAGGTCTGTCCTGAATCAAACCACACCAGGCAGGTTAGTCTCTTTTAACAACAGTCAACTTATCACATACGAGTTAATTATAATATTAGTGATATACGACCTATTAGTGCGAAGTTGTCAAACAGAATAACACACCATTAGCCTATAAAAAAATTTGCGTTGAACTAACTCAACTTATACACGCACAGTATAAACTAGACGGGTGCTTTCAGAAACGAAAGCAATCATGTCCCCCCATATGTCACTGGATGGAAACGATTTTTTAACATGAAGATGGGATCATTAACTGGATTCACAGGAAGTGATGGATACCCTTCTGCTGCAACATGGTAAAGAGTGTTAATTTGTTAAAAAGGTAGTCAGAGTTATTGAACTTGGTAAAGGGCCTAAGTCATACATTGTTTTACCTTGAACTATGACTTTGACATTAAACCTACCTTGGCAAACATACACACTGCATATCGACTCATCATACTTGTCATTGATGTGGATTTTTTTGTAAATCCCACTAGGGGTTCAAAAGATATAGAGGGGACATGACAGTGAGTTTGACCTTGAACTATGACCTTGAACTTGAAGTGACCTTGATCAAACATGTGCTCATCGTCTCCTAGTACTGTACATTTGCGCTAAGTCATTTCAAACTGTTACCAACTCTTCAAGAGTTATAGAGCGGCACATAATAAATCATACAATGTTTAACCTTTAAATTTGACCTTGAACTTGAATGGACCTTGGTCAAAAATACGCGCTGCACATCGACTTATCATACTTGAGTATTGTGCATAGTTATTTGTGAATTCCACAAGGGGTTCAAAAGATATAGAGCGGGCAGGGATCCAGATAATTATTTTTTCTAGGGGGTTAATGTACTCTCTACTTTAAGAGTGAGCGGGTAAGGTACTCCCTTATTTCAAATACAGGGGGTAAACGTACTCCCTAATAAGACAATCAGAGTGTGAATGTGCAGAAAACACATTATTCTATTGTGTTTGTATATAATATGTCTTAATATTTATTAATCTTTATCAGACCTTCATTAAAACAACTCCTGAAACTAACTTATAAAGAAAACACATATTTCCAGTTCGCCAGATTATCATTTTTCTTGGGAGTACGTACTTTCTTCTAAAAGAGGCCAAATGACTTATGGAGCAACGCGCACTCACCGTAACATGAAAAATTCTTAAAAGGTTGTCACAATAAAAACACTTTACAACACTGTTTTAATAGAATTCATAATGTAAATAGACATATATTGTAATAACATATGTTATTAATCAAGTTAACTTGTCCGCTTCATAAAAAGTAATGGTCCCTAAAATGAAACGCTATTCTTTTTAAGCCAGCTGTACATAAACAGTTAAAACTAGTTTCAAGTTGAAAGAATGTGGCCAACGTACACCAATTTTAATGAGCAAACGAAACAAACCTATGAAATGTACGCGCTGGAATGTTAATGTGAGCGTATCTTACCCCTTTATTAAAAATTTTGATCATACTTGATATTTTTGCAAAGTTATTTGAAAATCCCAACAGGGGTTCAAAAGATTATAGAGCGGACACAAAAGCATGACGGACAGGCGGATAGACGGACGGACAGACAACAGAGCTAAAACAATATGTCTCCCCATTTTATGGGGGGAGACATAATTACTACATTAGATTGTGAAAGTGAAACTACTAGTATTGTTACCAACTCAATTATTGCTAAGTTGGTTAAATTTGTAAGTGCTTCTAATTTATAATTATATATATTACTGGTTTGGTTGGTTGGTTGGTTGGTTGGTTGGTTGGTTGGTTGGTTGGTTGGTTAAATTACAACGGCTTTTCCCAAACACTGATTTTCAGGTTACATTACAGCCACCAGTCCACTAACCATGTTTCCTAGGCTCACCACTACTTGCCTCTTAACACCGCATGTGTCTGACTGTTTCCCCCCATGACCCAGCTATGGGGACAACTCAACCAGACTAAATGTAGCATCAACCAACTTGGAGAAAGTTTGCCGCTCCAGCTGGGGCTCAAACTATTGACCTTCGGATTAACCATTGACGCATTCAGGGGTCACTTTATATATTTTACTTGTATATCATATACGCTCATGTAGGACTGAGTTATGTTATTATGTATAGCTATAACAGACACGTGATTTAAAATAACTGAACACATGAAGAAGCTGGACAATTTTAAAGAACATGAACTTGTACAAATGCAAATGATTAAGATATGGTAGGTAGACCATGGAAGTGTTTTCGTACGTACTTGTATACCTCCACCTTGTTGTTGTCCGTCTTGTGGTCCTCGAGCCAGTCGTAGACAAACGTGTAGCCCGTCACTTTGCTGTACAGCCTGCGCGACAAAACAGAACGTTACACGTGATACGTATATTTACCACAATCACAAACACACGAAGATACCAAGGCAAGCAAGGCAAGCAATCCCGCACAAGGGGTTTAGGTAACATATGGGCAAGGCATATCGGTAACATGTACACAAGTCATAATGAACAGAAACGAGCGTTATCTTTTTATAACACCAAGACAAGAACAAGAGCTACGCATGTCGGAGCAATATACGCCCGAAGGATGGATGAGCCGTTCGATAAATTAGTGGTAAAATTTTTACTTTAGTTTGACCTCTGCATTCATATGTTCATCTACCTACCAAGTACATTGACTGTCACTCATAAACTTTTCAAGATATAAAGCAGACACGGTTGTTGCATAAAATGCTATTGTGACCTTGACCTTTGACCTAAAAATGTATAGGGGTCATCTACTGAGTATGAACAATGCTTCTACCAAGTACAATGACTGTCATTCAGAAACTTTTCAAGATATTGAGCGGACATGGTTTTTCATCAAACGCTATTGTGACCTTGACCTTTGACCTGCTGACCTTAAAGGGGTCATCAACTGACCTTGACCAATATTCCTACCACGTAGAATGACTACCACTCATAAACTTTTCAAGATATTGAGCGTACATGGTTTTTGCATTAAATGGTACTGTGGCCTTGACCTTTGAATTAATAACCTCAAAATGTGTAGGGGTCATCTACTGAGTATCAAATGACCAATCTTCCTACCAAGTAACATGACTGTAACTCAGAAACTGTTTAAGATATTGAGCGGATATGATGTGGCTAACGGACGGACGGACAGACGGACAGACGGACGAACGCCATACCATAATACGTTCGAAGTTTTACTTTGGGCGTATAAAAAGCACACCCTTTTTACAGTGACAGTCGTAGCCTTGATTATGCACTCTCAATGGTTGTCAAAAAGCATGGACAATCACTATTGAATTATCTATTTCGATTAGTGCCATGTGACGCCGCATAACGCGCCTGCCGCATAAACGGCTTCAAATCCATTTATGCGTTGAAATGCAACGCATAAACGGCTTCACTCCGTTTATGCGTTGAAAATCAACGCATAAAGGGAAGATTGCTTATATGCGGCACAACTGTGCCTTTTTGCCGCAATAAGAGACTATCCTTCAGAAGTTGAAGGAAAAGAAATTATATTGTATTGTTGGGTCCTCTTCTTCTTTGTCAAAATGTTTGTCTATGCAATATCTATTTTTTTTTTTTTAATAGGCTAAGTTCGAATCTGGCTCTTGACGTGTCAAAATCTAGGTTACCCAGGTGTAAAGTTAGATTAGCCTTGGTTACTCTACAGGTATAATATTATAATACAAAATTCCATAATACTAATACTGCATATATTTCGGACATGGTAATATACTTAAAACCCATGTCACACCAGAGTGGCGTCCTTACAGCGTTCCCACAGCGTTTAAAAAATTGCAGATCGCCGATGTGCGCGCTGTGCAAACGCCAGCAACGCTGGACGGACCGACCGACCGACCGACCGTCGGACGGACGGACGCGACAAAGCGAATCCATTATAGCCCCCTACATGACAAAAAAGTGTGTAGGAGATATGAAGTGTTACGGACGGAAAGACGGACGAGCACTGTAGATAAAACTAATAACGCTAGGGGCATAATTTGAGCACACTTCGTGGAAAACCACTAAATGATGTTACATGCAAAATATCAAAGCTCTATGCGATGTTTTTTTTGAGAATCACATGAAAGAGATATTTCGGTCGCCATGGCAATCACAGCTCTCCGCTGAATATAATTCTTTTAGCGATTTTGTAGAGCTTCATGCAAGGAACACGCTTAGTTTCATTTAATTTTGTCAAGTGGGTAAGAAGAAGATGTTTAAGCAAATGTTTGACGCACGCTAAACATTGAGCGTCACAATAGCTCACGTTGACTCTTTAGGTCAGCTGAGCTAAAATGGTTTAAAATGATTGGTCATTTTATTTTTCCTCTGTCTTCTAAAATTGTGTACATAAATTATGTTCTATGCTGACGTTACATTATACATGTATTAAGCATTTTATGTTGACACGTGTTTTGTTTTCCGAAAAAGACTTGTTTCATTTACATTAAAAATACGTCTTTAATACAAAAACATAGATCCATAACGTTAATTTGGGGTTGTCTATGCGGCAAAGGTATGCCTTTTTGAGACATAAAGGGTGTGCCGTTTATGCGTTGCATTTCAACGCATAAATGGATTTGACGCCGTTTATGCGGCAGGCGCGTTATGCGGCGTCACAGTGCCATACATTTAAGTTCGGCGATCAAACATACAACGAAAATCTACATGCCGCAGTCATTCGACATCGGGACGTCAACACAAATAAGTTACCATCTATATAGTTACAAAGTTTTAATTTTACCGTATTCAGCAGTATTTTGTATTACACATCTAGCAGTATTTTGTATCACACATCTAGCAGTATTTTGTATTTCACATCTAGCAGTATTTTGTATTACACATCTACCAGTATTTTGTATTACACATTTACCAGGATCTTGTATTACACATCAACCAGTATTTTGTATCACACATTTACCAGTATCTTATATTACACATCTACCAGTATCTTGTATTACACATCTACCAGTATTTTGTATTACACATTTACCAGTTTCTTATATTACATATTTACCAGTATCTTATATTACACATTTACCAGTTTCTTGTATTACACATTTACCAGTATCTTATATTACACATTTACCAGTATCTTGTATTACGCATTTACCAGGATCTTGTATTACACATCTACCAGTATTTTGTATTACACATTTACCAGTATCTTATATTACACATTTACCAGTATCTTGTATTACACATTTACCAGTATCTTGTTTTACACATTTAACAGTATTTTGTATTACACATTTACCAGTATCTTATATTACACATTTACCAGTATCTTATATTACACATTTACCAGTATTTTGTATTACACATATACTAGTAATTTATATTACACATTTACCAGTATCTTGTATTACACATTAACCAGTACTCTTACTCAATGATCTGTGATTTTTTGGTGGCGATAATCTCCTTACTCCCCAGCAGTACCATCTTCATGATCTGGGAGTCGCCGATCAGGTATATCTGAAACACCAAGGAGGTACATAAACAATAGTACGCGCGTTTTGTGACATAAAAGATACGACTTTGGTTTGGTCTTGTTGAAAAACATCCGACTAATAGTGGTACACCTATTCTGCATTTTATCCAGTTACATTGGCGATTTGATCTAGTACACGCATATGTATTCGGCAGTTGCGTTCTATAAATATAGATGAAACAAGTCCTTCTATGAACGCAGGTTAATTTGATTTGCTCAAACAGTCAAAGGATACAATTTACTCTGATAATACTGATGAGCAGGGTTCGAATCCAATAATAATGATAAATAAATTCTTCATAATTTTAGTTTTAATTTCATATATGTAGCAATCATGTATTACTAAACATGACGGCAACAGCTGGTGCATGTTACACTTTATTGATATCGTTTGAACATGAACAATATACGCCGTCTAGGGGATTCAAACCTGTGCCGCTCTTCTACAGTCAATGTGATATAACCTTTCCGGTGTGGTATTCTCTATAGTGTCAGTTAATTTAGTAGATCTAGTTATTAACCTTTTTCAACGAATACTTCCGTGGTTAAAATACAGTCGTATGTACCATAATTATCGGATAATTTATGAGTGAATTTTTTAAGGATTTTAATTCTATTGACTACATAAATGTATGTAGTAAAAATATTTGAAGGTTAAAATATTCTGTGTATGTAACACATGTAAAATGTGTAACATATTGATAAAACTACAATTATTAAAATAGGAGCATAGATTTCAAACTACCTTGACTGTTGCGGTGTCGTTTCCGGCGGCGTCTCTGACGGTGACTGGAATCAGGAAGAAGCCGGAGAGGTCCTCGCTGAAGAAGCGGTTGTTGGTCACCGACCCGTTCCCGTCCACACAGAACACGTGCTGGCATGTTAAAAATTACCAATTCAGGTTAACACGAAACTTCGTACATTATCGTTAAAAACCGAGATAAAACAATAGGCCATGTACCATCATCTCTGTGTACTTATATAACTGGTACGAAGTATAAAAAATCTAGAAACGTCGGTGATTGTTACACAAAGTCAATACTTTCTTGTAAATCAGGTATTTATTAAATCTTTTAATATAAAGTAGTAATTTATCGTCAAAAAGTATAAAAATAATAACATAATACAGAAATATATTGCAAAATACGCAAAAAAATATATTCACGATATGTACCGAATAAATTGGTGATTGCCCATAAATCACGGTTATTGTTTACCTACAATGATGACTCCATTCGTGATTAAACTAGTCTCGGAAGTTTACGGACTTTTTCGGAGTGTGTCGTTTTCCGAAGAAATGACCGTGGGGTTCTGATTGGTCGGACTCTAAATTTAATTGTTGCGCTCAACAGGCAAATTACCTGCCCCTTACTACTATTAAAACGCTGAGAATGGTTTTAATATTTCAGTTAGTAATATCTCGCGTAATGTGCATTTGTTGGCATTAGTTTTTTTAATCGATACACTTATTTGTGTGTCTCCTATAGATTGAATTTATTGACCCCGACTTGACCTTCCAAATTAGCATCTATTAACGATCTACACCCCACCTTTTTACGATAAATACCACGCCTTACCCCCATCTCGGCAATTTTCGCATGCAAATGATAAAATAATCGTGCTCTGTAGGAGCATGGCTTAAAATTATCTACATATATACCTAATTCGAACATCCCTTAGTGCAAATGCTAGATAGCCTAATCAGCAAGGCATAGGTATCGCTTTTTGTTATGGCATGAAACAAATTACATAGTATGGTGGTTCGAGTCTCACAGTTTTCCATTATTTTGTTTTGGTTCAAATTTCTTCTTATTTTTTTGTGTGTGTGTGTTTTTTTGTATATTTGTTAAATTATAGTTTAATTTTATTTAATAATACAACAGAGCTAAAGCAGTGAACAACAAAAACAAAACAAAAACATAAAAATATATAATTAAAACCAACAATTTACAAAAAAATCAGTCGCTGTTTGAGTCTGATGCAGCGGAATCGAATTTGATATTACCAATATAATAATTGAAAACGATATCTGTTGAGGCACGAACCCGCGACTTTCGGAACGCAAGCAACGCTCGCTCACCCCTCGACCAAACCGTTAATGTCAAACTTCGTAAACGTATTGAATATTATAACATTTTGTATTGTTTAAACACACGTGCACGATCTCAAACGACTTTCACCGATTGCATTTACGAAAGCTAATTGAACGTTCGTAATCGACAGATAATATATTCTTGCATAAAGGTCAAGTCGGGGTTAATAAATTCGAGCTATACATAATTGTAATTAGTGACAGAATCGGACATACACTCTTTAAGTCTGCTCTGTTCATTTTAACAACAGATACCAGAACGATTTTCACCAGAAGACAAATGCTAACAACAAACAACGTGGTTCTAACAATGGCAAACTTATTGTTGTTCAAATGTATGGCCAATATTTTCCAATTTGAAGGAAATTTTTATTTTACTAAATATTTTAAATACATAGACATAAACGTTGGAAGCGTACGTTTTTGATGACTCGTGCGTACCTTGAGACCATCCTGACACGTTTCCGCCCCGGTGTTGGCCCCGATGCCGGAAATAGTGCCGCCATTAATGGAGCCACCATGGAACTCCCAGGCCGCCCGGCCATTCGTCTCGCTGACGTCATCGTCACGCACGTAGTCCTGGCAACGTGCATGTTTTTGGTTATACATTACTTAAATAATAAATCACAAACAAAGCAAAACGTATAAAATTGACTCTTTCTTTTTTACCTTTATTTGTCTCACTTGTCTGTCTAGACTAGTGTAATGGTTTACTTAGATCCATATTAGCGGTAATAACATACGCAAGTAAGTGTTCCTATATAATTCTATTGATAGCAACTGATCAATATTTTTCGGTATTGGGTGTGTAAAGATTCGGGTGCAACGATATCGGGTACACTAGGTACAATCAAAGCGTCACAGGTTCTGGTTCTCAACGAAGACATGTAGTTGTTACTCAACGAAAACTCATATAAATAGCGAGATCCTAATTCTCAAATTGAATTTGACTTCGTTGAGAAACATATACAATAAAATATGTGTGGTGCTCAACGAAGACCACTTTAAATGTATATGTTTCTCAACAAAGTCAAATTCAATTTGAGGATAAGGATCATGCTGTTTACATGAGTTTTCGTTGAGTTACAACTACACTGTCTTCGTTGAGAACCACAACCTGTGACGCTTTGATTGTACCCAGTGGGGTATGTAAACAAAACAAGAGGGCCCAAAGGGCCCTAGGTCGCTCACCTTAGGAAAAAGTCAAGGGTCACAGTGGAGCCAATTACAGAGAACCACTAATGTTGTCCACCAAATATTGGTAGAGGACCTCTAGCTGATGCTATATACCAAACAGGAAAGCTCTGGGCCTGTTTAACCTTGAATTTTAACCCTGACCTTTAACCGACCTTGGTTCAACATACGCACTGCACATCGACGCATTATACTTGACATTTGTGCAGCGATATTTTTTAATCCCACAGGAGTTCAAAAGATTTAAAGCAGACACGAAATACAGTCATACAATGTTTAACCTTGAACTATGACCTTGACCTTGAACCGACACTGGTCAAACATATGCACTGCACATCGACTTATCATACTTGACATTTGTGCATAGTTATTTGCAAATCCCCCCAGGGGTTAAAACGATATAGAGCGAACACGAAAGCGTGACAGACGAACGGACTGACGGACGTCCGGACGGACGGACGGACGGACAGACAGACATACAGACAACAGAGTCAAAATTGATATGTCTCTCTATTCTATGGGGGTAGACATAACTACTTATTAATCATGACGTAACGCACCTTAAATCTAAAAATTCCCGCATTTTCATAACGTTATACTGGTTTCAATAATATGAATATATAGAGGATATTTGTTGAATTTTGCGTAAAATCGCATTTTTTTTCACCGAGTGATTCTAAAAATTCATATTGTCACGAGTAGCGTAGCCACGAGTTAAAATGTTAATTACCGGGATCACGATGTGAAATCAAATGCGATCTTAGGCTAAATTCATGAAATTATATATTTTTGTCCATGCTAATTGTGACTGTTTTCGTTAATTTTACATTGAATGCCCCTGTCCAGACTGTTTTGATCCCCTGTTCAGCCCCAAATCTCGCCGGTGATGAAGCATTTCCTTTACAAGGTATTGAATGCAATCGTTTTCCTTATAAAAATGCACGTCGAATGTAAATATTAAAAACAGTTTTCTTGTAAAATGTAAATACATTAAAGTGTCATATTATACATACGACACGAATAACCGCATAAAATGTTTTTTTGTTTTAGAAGTCGACGTCTTTGATTACACAAACAGATAAAGAGAAGGAACAAATGAAATATTTTAGTATGACGTAGGGAACATAATTTGGCCATAAACTGTACATTTACATTATTTTTAACAGCGGACCAATCGACGGCATACCTTTAATGACAAATCAAGATTGTGTCCGACTTCGACGATTCTGCGCATGCCCACAGTAACTTCCTTTCGTCTAAATATTGGCGGGTTATCGTTCATGTCAGTCACAGTGACGATGACCGTCTGGTTAGGCTGTTTTGAGGTCTCTACCACGCCATGAAGATCACACGCCTCGCTGACGTTCGTGTTGCTGGAACAGTCGTCCACGGACACGTGGAGGGTGAACGATGGCGTGGCCTCGGCATCCAGACTTATGTTCGTCGTTATTTCGCCGGATTTAGCATTGATTTTGAAATGAGCTAACGTCAAGTTGCCACCTGGTAAGTAAAATTAGATAAACAGACTGTACACCACAAAAATTATGGCAACGGCATAGAAAATAATGACTTACACTAAACTTATATTTATTATACATTACTATTACTGGGAATTAAGCAAGGCTTTGCAGTAACCTTTTACACCATCGAGCTTGTAGCATCTCTCTGGGTCCCTGTCGTCGTCCTTGGCGGTCACGTGACCCACGGTGGTTCCCGGCTGCTCGTTCTCAGGCACGGAGAGGAGCGCCTCCTTCTCCGGAAAGTACGGCTTGTGGTCGTTCACGTCGATCACGTGCACCGTGATCCTGTGCGTCGCAGAGGTTAACGCCGGGGAACCAGTGTTCTCCGCTTGAAGGTTAAACTGAAACAAATTCAAAGTAAATCCTTGTTTGTGGCATATTCTTTTTATTTTTATTTTAAGTCAACCGTTAATATTTTCTGAAAGAAAAAACTGACGCTCATTGTTCATACTCAACATGGTTCATTCACGCAAAAAGTACTTTATTCATATATTTAATGAAAAACGTCCATGGAACAGCGCAACGTCGACAAACGAATGGAAAACAAGGTCGCTGGGTTTTTTACGCCCGTAACGATGATGAATGTGAACTAAATTACATTGTTAAAACGTTACAAAAAAAGTACAACCGATCATTTCGAAGAAGGTTTTGCGTTGGGCGCGCTTAATAGAATTTGCCAATTAAACCTGTCTGGCTATATTGCACAACGCGCATTAAAGAAATAGCAATTCGTGTAAAATATTCAGGAAACATACTGTGTACGCGGGCACCGAAGAATTAAGTTTTTCTTTAACAATCAGGGTCCCGTTCTCGAGCATGGAGAACTTTGTTAACGTTGTGCCGGACGCTTCCATCTCCGTTATGTTGAACGTAGATTCCGCGTTAATTCCCTTGTCTTTGTCCGTGTAGTTGAACACCCAAACAACATGTCCAACTTTCACACACTGAAAAGTAACAATAAATACATACATAGTTTTTATGATACGGATGGGGTAAAACATTATCTAGTGTTTATTATAAACTTATATAAAATGTACCACATTAAATGCAATGCCGTATTTCTTTATATGGCAGTTTTAACTTCAGATATAAACATTAGTAGTAAAACAGAAAACAAAGTGTTTTATCATTTCAATAATATAAGGTAATAAAACATCACAATTAAAACTAATGATCAAAGAGTGTAGGTGAAACACCTCTACAATGGAAATGTTAAGAGCAGGAGGGAGGTTTCCGATGACAGGCGGGTGGAGGTTGACGTCGGTGACGGTGATGTTAACCACGGTGGTGTTAGACATGACGGGAGAGCCCTGGTCCCTGGCCCGGACAGCAAGCACGTAGTCCCCCGCCCTGTCCTTCAGGGAACCATTCACCGTGATGACACCAGAGTCGCTGTTGATGGCGAACAGGCCGGCCGGATCTGTGTCGTTATCTGGCGGCACAAGGCAGATCACGTGCGTCTTAAAACGCGTCCATATTGGTGATTTCGTACAATTCATATAGGGGAATGTTAGATTATAGCCTCACTATTTTATAAAATAGAACATGTCTTAAATAAACATTGGTAGCAATATTTGTTTTAATTCTACACACAGCAATACAAAACCACACATAAACAAAATTCATCTGAGGAAATCTCATGATGGTATTATTATAAACATCAAGAAAGACGCGCAGAACGCGCCCGTACCTAGAGAGTACCGCACGGCGGAGTTATTGGTGCCCGGCTCGTCCCTGTCTATAGCCAAGACGGAGAGAACAATGGTGTCTGGGGTCTCGTCCTCGCGCACAGCCTTCTCATAGTACGCCTGCATGGAGAGTTTTTGTCATTTTTACCAAAAAAAAACACGTAAATAAATATGGTGGCTAATTATTTTCTTTATACATGAATACAAAGTCAAAATAACAACATTGCTCTTCAACATCATTTTTTACACAGTACAAGTATAATTGTTTAAAAACTTAACTGTTCCTACAATAAATACAAAAACAAATCGTTTTAAAACGTTATTTTTGTGTTGACATGGACTATATTGAACTATTGTCGGTACGTGACCTGGAGGAAGTTCGGACTCTCGTCATTCACGTCCAGCACGTGCACGTCCACCTTCACCGTCGTCGACTTCCGGTCCTCAACCCTCTCCGCGCAGTCAGTGGCCGTCACGTCCAACCGGAAGGATGCCTGCTTCTCACGGTCCAGAGATTGGTTTCCAGCTACGTATATCTCGCCCTAGAGAGGAAAAACAATGGTTTAAACTGGTAATAAAATGTACTTACTAGAAAAACGCACTACTAGAATATTTAACTTATCATTAAAACTACTGTATATTTAAAATTGTAAAGTAATGGGATTGCTTGTTAAAACATCAGGCACTTGTATAAATTCTGTTTTGATTTCGTTATCCTTCAATGACCCCTGAAAAAAGTTTTCTCGAAATAATGACTTATTTCGACATTATAATTCTATATTACAATATATATGTACATGTATACATTACATTACATAAAATGTACATACTTATGCTTTGTTTTCACTTTACACGGCGAAACCGTGAAAAAAAGATGTTTATACGCATATCGGTACATGGTTATATACTACTAGTATTCATATTTTAAGCAAACACTTGAGTAATTTTAATATTTAAAGCAGCTGACATCCAGATGCTCAATAAATAAAAAATGAAAAAAGTAACGGTAAATACTGGTCAAGTGTTCAGTGGAGGAATCTATTATTACTGACCCCTTAATTCAAGTGAGAAAGTTGGCAAAATCGTTGGTAAAGCATCGTTTTTCTTTGCATAATCTACTGCGTTACTAACGCAGTAGCCGTTAATATGTATAGTAGGAATATCCCGATGGCAGAAAAGCGACTTGTCTGTTTTCAAAGCAAAAAAAGTAAAAATATGTAGGCTTTAACTGTTATTTTGATTTCTAACATATTATATGTATTTGAAGATATATTTTGAAATATTTGCATAACTAATGATTTTCTAGTACATTCTGGAGGTCAGCTGCTTTAACAAATCTGTGTCGGTGACGGGAAACAACGTTACATTCAAGAATTGGCGTTGACCTAACTTACAGTGAATTTGTTGATCTTCAGCGCCCCGTTATTGCCGCTCGTGATGTTATACACGATCTCTGCGTTCACACCAGCGTCCGCGTCTGTTGCATTTACCACGCAAATGACGTCACCGTCTGTCGCGTTCTCGAGCACATGTGCGTCGTAACTGTTTTTTGTAAACTTTGGCGCATTGTCGTTAAAGTCCGTGACGTGTACGTGTATTGCCGCCGTTGAGTTCCGTGGGGGCATGCCGTTGTCAATGGCAATCACTGTGAGTACATGCGTGTCGTTGGTCTCACGGTCCAGCGTTCTGATGTTCCTGATCTCGCCTTAAATACATTTAAATTGCATAGTCACCTTATGTGTTCCAAAATTGCATAGTAACCTTATATAATTGTTTATGTAACAAAATGCATAGTAACCTTATATGTTCCAAAATTGCATAGTAACCTTATATAATTTTTTATGTTCCAAAATGCATAGTAACCTTATATGTTCCAAAATTGCATAGTAACCTTGTATGTTCTAAAAATTGCATAGTCACCTAGTATTCCAACAAGTTCATGCACTCATTGTATATAAAAGCATAAACTCTGTAGTTTTGGAATAGTCAAGTGTATCATTGTATGGAATTATTTAAAAAACTGCGTTATACCAGCAAACAGTAGATACAAAAACCAACAAAGAAACCATCATCGTTAGAGTCCACACAAAATGTAGCATACTCTATATAGTTTTTTTTTACAAATGTAGCATGCTCTATATAGTTTTTTTTACAAATGTAGCATGCTCTATATAGTTTTTTTTTAATTTCCAAATACACTTTATAAATGTGTCCGAAAAAAGGTACCAAAAACGAAAAGGATTTAATACACAAATGTGTTTGTGTAACACAAAACCTATATGACATTGCGACAGATGCTCAAACATACCGCTGTACTTAGCATTTTTATTAGTTAAGAGAGGTCTTCGAAAGTAACATATCTTGTTCAAAATTAATATTTTGACAAAACACTTAAATCCCACAAAAATCACACAAAGCACACCTTTATTATTGATGGAGAAGAACCCCTGTGTTGAGTGCATCCCCGTGTCGTTCAGGAAGTAGAAGCTGATGGTGCGGTTCACGTCCCTGTCGGACGCGCGGACCGTGGTGAGCGCGGTGGACGTGGCGGCGTTCTCCGGGATACTGACGTTGTACTCTGTCTCGGGGCTGAACTCCGGGTCGTTGTCGTTGATGTCCTCAAGGTGTACAACCAACACAGCTGTGGATATATTTTGTTGATAGAGTTCAAGTAAACATAAAACGTCTACAAAAATGTTAAAATAATATACAAAAAAACATTGTATTTAATTAGCTACATTTTACCAGTGGGTTAAGCATTGGTTAATAGTTTATAATATAAGATCTACAAGCCCCGGTGGTGGGTGTTACCGGTGGCGTTCTGCGGCCTGGGGTAGGTTGCGTTGCGGTCCTCGACAGTCACAACCAGTCTCACCACTTCCGCTACCTCCCTGTCCGGCAGGTGCGCGGCGCCCGACACCGTCACAATGCCGGTGGCCGGGTCTATCGTGAAGTAATCCTATAAGCGTGAAGAGTATGGAGTTGCCATGGGCATGGGCTTTCAGACTAACATGCAAACGATGATAATTCAGGTAATTCAAAAATGGTTACAATGAAGAACAAATAATTTTGTCAGAACAACTGCATCTCCCTTTATTATTAACACACATGCCAACATGTTTGGTGACAACAAACCGTGTTATTTACACCATATTAATATAAAGTGTTATACGAAAGCCATTGATAACCAGATTTGGTTTATAAAATGTAAATGTATGTAAAGTATATACAGAAAAAAATCTGTCATTAACTGTGTAAAGGTTATGGGCATGTGTCCTATTTAGTTATTTTACACTATTAATGTATGATTATTATATTAGAACCTGGCATTTATTGTAAGCTTGTACGTTGGTAAGTTACTTTATATAATAAAATTATGATCGGACGTTTGTTTTCTTTATTTCTGATCGTTTTATAGGTCGGCTGCGTTAAAGATGCCACGTCTTTATCTTTTGACCAGAACTGTTTACATCATTCTTACTTTTTTATCATATTTAAGCAGTGAAGCATACTCCCGTAAATATGAGAAACTGTCAAATATAGTGAACTATTCATGTTAAAATATTACAGAGAAAACCACTCTGATGAAAAAGTGTGGCCCGCAAATTTGGCTTTGTTTATTTTTGTATTAACCCATTACGCTGAAACAAAAATAGCTTGACTTCCATTGATACGTTCAGTTTTCGCGGTGGTCTACAGATAACACATTAGATTGCGGTGTGAGAGGTCCCGGGTTTAATTTCCGCATCTGGCAAGTACTTTATATGTTGTTTTTGTTTTGTTGTTGTGTTTTTACTCTTTGATCAACAACTAGTATATGTCAATTCACTTTGCAATGTTATTTCATATAATTTTTTATACTTAACATACTGCAATACATGTATGTTTGACCGATTATAAGGGTATCAAGATACAGACCTAGCATTAAAAAGAAATACCAACCTCTAGTAAACTTGCATTGACACTTTTTCCCTGCTCATCAGTTCCGCTCATTACTTTTAATGTGTAATTTAGTTGTGCGTCAACATCCGGATCTGTCGCATTGCATGTTGCAACAACTCCGACATTTGTTGTGTTCTCAGCCACGTATGCTTCATAAACTGACTGAGTAAACACAGGAAGTTCATCATTGACGTCATCGATGGTCACGTGGAAAGTTGTATTTCCTGTTCGCGGTGGAGACCCCGTGTCCACGGCGATCACGATGATGTTATAACTAGGAATACGTTCCCTGTCCAACAGGTGAGAACCGATCTGCACTGACACCACACCGGAAGTGGAGTTGACGGTGAAGTGGTCCATCGCGCCAGAATAGATGAAGTACTGGGTCTGGTTGTTCCGGCTGGTGCCGTCTTCGTCAACCGCGTACACCCGCCCCACGGGGTAACCTGGACACAACAGACTTCTGAAAGCCAACTTTGCAGACGTAACAGTTAGAGCCGTTGTATGTATTAGTGATTTCCAACTACTCTTGGATGACTTAGTGGTGGTCATACTTCAATATCTTTTGTTTTACACATGTTGCTTTATATTGTGATAAGAACAATTCACCTTACATTTAAGCTGCCATCAAACCAGAGCCTGTAATTGTGAAAACATTACACTCTTTGAGATGTTACCCTTCCAGCAGTGTGTGAATATATAAAGGGGACCTGGAGAGGGCTGAGCTTATAGTCACATAATTATTATAACCCATGCCTGTTCTTTCATAGGGTAAACCTGCGAATCAGTGTGTTCATTCAACGTCAAATAATGATCTTGCCACAGCGTGTCAAAACCTAAAAGACGCAGTAAGTATTGGCTCAGGTGTGGTGGCAGCCTACGAGATACTTACGGTGTGTTACGTTCGATTCGACGTTCTCCGGCACGGTAGAAGCATACGTTGTTTCATTAAATTGTGGTGTGTGGTCGTTTTCATCCTGCAACAGTACATGTGTGTCATAAGACCTGTATGAATGAATAATTTATAGAACAGCATAAATCGCTAGATGAAATCAAATGTTGATATACGGCAAAGATGCCCTTAGAAGTGTTAAAACGCTATGCTATTTTTACTTGGTATTGGTTGATAATGGCTTTGGTTTTGGCGTAAAAGTCAAAACTATGAATTTTACTTTTATCAACAAAGAGGCATTAATGTCACAATTGTAACTGTGGCTTAGAAAAGACAGAACCCCACCTCCACATGTAGCGTGACCCAGGTTGTCCCGTTCAGGGGATCCACGCCAAGATCGCGGGCCTCCACCAGCACGCGCGCCTGCCCCTGGGTTCCATTGAGCCCCTCGTAGTCGATCGGAAACACGAGTGCGAGGCGGCCGGTGTCCTTGTTGATCGTGACGTTATCCCGCGGTATGCCGTCTGTGTCCACGATAGCGTACTCGATCATGGAATTGTTGGTACCTTGCTCGTCCCCGTCCATCGCCTGGAAACACGAATAGTCGAATTCCAACTACTAGTATTTACCCCAGATTTTTGTGTAGCTCATATGAATATCATCGAAAGCAACCTTGTACGTGATGAACAGTATTAAGGTTAATGTGTGATATAAAAGTCTGATGTTCTATGTAAACGGTGTTTTTGAAGCATGAAAACAGGTATAGTTTTATTTAAAAAAATTACAGGTAAACAGGTAATGTTTTGTTTTCGTTAACAATCAAACGTTTGGATTTATTTTCAAAGAGTATGTACACACGTTTAATAAATGTATTGTTGTTCAGTTCATATTTGTGCAATAGAAGTCTAGCGTTGATGAAATAAGTAATATTTATATCTACTAACATTTGATGGTCGACGCAACGTGAATGACAAGCTACATGTACGCACCAAACTAACACTTTCACATTGCCTCGAACACCCACTGCCGCACCATCACAACTCTACCTTGGCGTTGGTAATGTGGTGAAGTACAAATGTACAACATAAACACGTAACTGGGTATCAGATCTGAGACTGTGTGTACGCACCTTAACCTGTACCAGTGTCACGTTCTCGTTTTCTTTTATGTACTGCAAATACTCTTGAAGCAGGAACGTCGGGTTGTTGTCGTTGACGTCCGTTAACGTCACTTTGACTGACGTCGAGTTGCTACGTCCGCCGTTGTCTGTGGCTGTCACCGTGATGTAGAACGCGGAGATGCGTTCTCGGTCGAACTCGAGGGAGCAGTTGCTGTGACAGAAGGTGCTGACCTCACCAGTCTGGGGGTCGATCGTGAACCTGCGGTAGGGTTAACATACAATAGATGAACCTGCCAGATGTACAGCGTTGACTAGTCAGCGCAAATGTCTATTGACCAATAACAGTGTTGAATATTGACGATAGATAAATATAAAGTAGTTAATATTTCTTAAAAGCCTATGCATTTAGTAAAATAAATGATTAACACACACTTTTGTTATAAAGATTGTTTCCTATTCTGCGTGCGCATATTGAGCATTTATAAAAGTCCAGATAGATGTTTGAACTGAGAAACGCTAGCGACTGTTTAAGTAGCATTTAGTTATGGTTCCAGGTAATTAAAATAAATAAAGCCCGAATGTGGATACGTGTAATGATGCTGTTAGCCAGCCCAACCAGCCGGGCGTCCACCCACCTGCCTTCCGCCCCTGCCACCGAGTACGTGATCTGGTTAAACAGCGCCGAGTCGCGGTCCGTCGCCTGGGGAACAATCAGACCAGTCGGAATGTACAATAATGTGGGTAGGACACATACGCAATAAAAGACCAATCATTCTGCGCGTGCGTTATAAAGCATACAGGGTTCAGTATTGACAATGGTTAAATATTATTTAAACAATATTGTACTCCTATCTGAACATTCGGGGCTCTTGTATCACCGTGCTCTTACTTGTGTTTGCCTAATGACGCAAATTAATAAAAAACATTATTAAACAGTCAATTATACAAATGTACCCGGAAACAAGTTTTAAATTATAATCATGTAAAATTGTAGCTATGCGTGACTTAATAAACATTCAACGTACATTGACGACAGCGACGTGTGTGTTATTGGGGGAGTTTTCCGACACACTGACGTCATATCCGGCCTGCAGGAAGAGCGGGTTGTTGTCGTTGACGTCATCGACGGTCACGGTGACCGTGGCGGTGGCAGAACCGTTCGCCCTCACCTCGTGGGCCACAATCTGACGTGGGTGAAGCAAAATGAATACGTTACGCATGTAAGTGTACGTTGTCGGGACTTACACTTATTCTATGATACATATCCAAAAATGATTAATATTAAAAATAAGTGATATGGTTGCTTGGATTTTGATAGGCTTACAAGTTAACACCAATGTCACATACATGTACGTATTTATATGCACTTTCGTAATTATTTAAAGCGGTTTGGTTAATTTCTACACAATTCTACATAGAGAACTATTGAATGCAAACTAGAACTCCGCAAGTCCGATGTGTCGCCTGATGGGACAAGAAATTAGAGAAATTAGCAAAAGTTAAAAACGAAATTTTCTATGAAGTGACATTGTGAAAAAAAAACGAGTATTAAAATACTAGAGCAGTAACTCAAAATCATGAGAAGGGAAGTTAGGTTTTAAGCACTGCACTTCTACTCAGTGAGATCTTTATACATACACATACAGAACAAGAACTCGAAAAATAGGCACAGATACAGATCTTCTACACTGCACTTCTACTCAATATGATATATTAACGTACAAAGTTTCTTGTTAATTACTCTTTTAGTTTCAGAGTTAAGTCCTGGAGAAGTGTAAAAATGAACAAAGGGCAATAACTCTAAAATTATGCAATCCAGAGTTACGGTTCTCATGAACTGCACTTCTAAAGGTGACATATCTACATACAAAGTTTCTTGTTAATATCTTTTGTAGTTCCAGAGTTATGTTCCAGAAAATGTCAAAGTGAAAAAATTAAAAAGGGCTACAACTCTAAATTATACTAGGCAGATTAACTGTTCTTTAACTCTGCACTTTGTTTCATTGTTAGAAACATGCACACCACAAAAACAAACAGGGGACGCCGCCGCCCAAAGTAACCCTTCTAAAGGCGACACAAAATTGCGCTATTTACATGTCTATACCAGACACTGGTATAAATGTAAGCAAACACTATGCATAAAATGTTGTTAGGATGTTACCAGAATGACGATTAACGGGCGAGTCTCATAGTCCAGGTAGGCCGGGTTGTTGACTCGTAGCGTGATTGTCTCTCTACCGGTCACCAAGTCCGGAAGTACGAGGAACTCCCGGCATGCCGTGCCGTTTTCGAACATCAACGAGATGTTCAGTCTGGCATTCTCGCCCTACAACAGGCACAACAGCAGTGAAATTGCACAAGCACGTTTTTAATGCACAACAGCAGTGGTATGCCTAGGCCACGAAAACTGCAGAACAACGTTTATAATACATGTATGCTTATTTTGTTTTACGCGTGCTCTTTTATTTTCAGCATACCAATAATCGCAATAGCGTCAATTTGAGAACGAACCTTATCTATGTCCTCCACAATGATGTCCCTGTCCAGCTTGAGAGGGATGTTTGTCGGCATGTTTTCCTGTATGCTGGCGTTGTACGAGCTGGCGTTGAAGCGTGGCGGGTTGTCGTTAACGTCCATGACGGCGATTGTGACGTCGACGGTGGTGGAGGTGTTGCCATACTGGTTGTTGGTGCCATTGACTTCACTGGCCTGATGAATCAACGACGTAACGACTTTGTTACAGATATACTACACATCATTAATTTCTAGATAGGTATAAATTGTTTATAAAAAATGACAAAAAATCACTTGTTTTACGAAAAGCCTACCAGAAGTTCTGTTACATCATTAATGATGATGTTATATAATGGCATAATATGACGTTTTACCATGACTTTGAGGACACAGACGCCATCGCTGTCGGCGACATCTCCCTCATCTCGGTCAATGACGCCGGCGGTGCTGATCAGTCCCGTGTTGGAGACGCTGAACAGGCCGGAACAGCTGCCTGCACAATATACATACACCTGGTGAACGCTCGCTCGCTCGCTCAACAACAACAACAACAACAACAACAACAACAACAACAACAACAACAACAACAACATTATAATATTTCGTGCAGGTTTAAGCAATAAATTTTTATTGCTTCTGTAATCGACAAGAAAACTTATATTGTCTTTAAAATACAAAAAAAATACAAACAATATGGCTTACCGTTAAGGATGCTGTATTTAATCTGATTCGGAATTCCTCGGTCCCCGTCCACAGCGGTAACGGTGATAACGGACGTGTTCTTTAAAACAACGTTAAGAGAAATATATTATTATTAATAGGTGTTTATTGTCTTTATGATAGAATGAATTTAACTTTTAAAGCTGCTTGGTACCGGACATAAGCTTAACATCAGAAAGTAAATATGTGTAACATAGTGTGTGAAACAAAAATTGACGAACTGTAGATCTACATTTTTACTTAATATAACAAAAAAGAGAAATATTCGGTCTTTCATTTACAAAAGAACAGTTTGAATCACTTTCACTTTATTTACGATAAAATAAGTTTTATGCTATGTTATCACGGGGAATGGGCGTTTTGTAAACAACCACGACATGCCCCCGAACATGGCTGTAAATGTTATGTTCTCGTGAATGTCAGCACAGGTCCGCTCCATCGGATATAATTACAATGCAATAAATAATATATTATGCTGTGCAACATATGGTTATTGAAGGAGGATCAGGTGTGCACGTGTTACCTGTGGCACGTTCTCCTGTATGGTGTGTCTGTACGAGAGGCTCGTGAAGAACGGGGGCGTGTCCTGCATGTCCTGCACGCGCACCACGAGCTCGTTGGTAACGTTATGCACGGTGTTGCTGTCCTGGAATGCCCGGTCAATGAAGAGTTAGAATGATGTATGTGGGTTTACATACTATCTTTTATGTGTTTTATTTAATACCACGAGAAAAATATAGCTTTTTTGTTACATGACCAATTGTACCTCTAAGGCAACTGCCACACGAAGTGATATGGGTTATTTGTTGAATTTATTTTAAGCATCGGGCACATATCACGGCGAACAGGTTCGCGTTCCTGGGTTCTATAGTATCAGCACGCGTCCTCACATGAGCAGGGTGTTTTAGAAAACTCGTGCAAAACAAACATTAATCTTTGCATTATTTTCATCTCTTCCAGGTTCACTCACCGTGACGTATACGGTGAACGAGTAGTAGGAGTTGGTCTCGAAGTCGAGGCGCGTGCTGTTGATCACCTCCACTCGGCAGACGGTCAACGTGCTTCCGGTGGCAGACGACGGTCGAACCGTGGTCATCCGGAACGCCCGTCGATAATCATCAGCCACCACTGACGACTGCGACCAATTTTAGCAGTTATAAAACAAGGGTGTCGTAATTAGTTGTAAACGTTACAGAACGTTGTGATCAAACAATCTTACAGAAGACTTTTATTAGTAAAAATATAGGTATTTGCACATGTATGCTTTAAAATTATAGCATGTAAAGGATTTATAGAGCTAATGATTTATTAAAATACAACAGCTAATGATGCCAATGTCACGTACTGGTATTTAAATAGGTTAACAATATTTCCTTAAAGAAGATTTATGACGCATTACCTGGGTATTTGGCTGAAAAGAGAACGAAAAAGCAGCATTAAAACCATCGTCAACGCACATGTAATTATATTATATGACTAAAGCATAACTGAAAAACATATTTAATATACAATGGAAAGGGTAAATACACATTAATATTATTCATTGTGTGAATGCCAGACTCGTGTAAATGCTTATGTAAAGTTATGTTCGTATCTATTACCTCCATCGAACAGTTCAGGTTATAATTGTCCGATTTGTCATTGTCCTTCACTTTGATGACATCATACGTCAAGGTGGCCGGTGTAATGGCTCCCGTCGACTGTAAATACCGCCATATAATAATAAGACACAAACCTTAAGGCCTAAGCCTAAAATGACAAGGTATACAACTCAAAAATTTGAAAAAATCATATTCGTTTACACACGTATACAATCGATCTGAACAAAAATAATAGAAACACAGCCAAATAGTTTTATGTATATAATTGATCACAAGCAGCTTTAACAATTAATGTTTGAGGGGCCACATGAAGTCATGTTCATATCAGTCAGTAGCACCTACCTCCTTAAGAAGTCACATGTACATATTATTCACTATTACCTACCACATGTAAATATCGGTCAGGACCACCTACCTCATTGAGCGGCCACATGTAAATATCGGTCAGGACCACCTACCTCATTGAGCGGCCACATGTAAATATCGGTCAGGAC
>Ga0224511_10000091_pt1 | contig 29018 bp, 25 predicted proteins | sample SF_May12_sed_USG_2_FD_169988 | JGI IMG/M metagenome (GOLD analysis project Ga0224511, IMG submission 169988) | Sediment microbial communities from San Francisco Bay, California, United States - SF_May12_sed_USGS_8_1 | ecosystem: Environmental > Aquatic > Marine > Sediment | place: USA...
GGGAGGTGTTTTTGTTAGTGGGGGGGTGGGGTGGGGGGGGGGGGGGGGGGGGTGCTTCTTTCTCAATCATGCCACCAAGAGGCACCAACATAGAGGGTGCACTGTCCAAGTGAAGACACCAGTAGAAGGGGGAGGGGTGGGTAGCTTCTCTCTCAATGGAGGGCTCGAGTCAGGCGGCGGCAGCCTCTTTCTCAGTCATGCCACCAGGAGGCACCGACATTGAGGGTGCACTGGACAAGTGTGGACGCTGGGTGGGGGAGCTTCTCTCTCAATGGAGGGCTTGGGTCTGGGTGGTGGAAGGTCCCTCTCAATCATGCCGTAAAGAGTCACCAACATTGAGGGTGCACTGGACAAGTGTGGACGCTGGGTGGGGGAGCTTCTCTCTCAATGGAGGGCTCGGGTTAAGGAGATTAATATGTCCCAGTCTGATTACAAGGATAAGGTTTTGTTTAATGTCTGATAATATGTCTCTTAAGTATTTGATTTAGACTACAGAGTTTACTGCTGATGTTTGTTATCAAGATAAATTTGTCTCATAAATAAGTGGAGACTTAATTTTCCATGCTAACTATTTTAATTGCAAATCAAATCTTAATTCATGACATTCTTGATGACAAAATATGTGATAAAGTGAGATGAATGCTGTTTACATCTATAAAAACACAACATTTGCACAATTAACTGCAGAGGACATTTCACAAAACCTGTTGTAGCAATGTTATGCTGTTTTGTGGTGTAATAATTAGGCTGTAGAAGTCAGATTGTAGCAGCTTAAACATCTTATTCTTTTGCGAACACATGCACTTTTTATGATATATTTTGACAGAAAAAATGCTATTGCAATGGGGAAAGGGAATTCATTAACTGTCAATATTTGATTTTATCATTATATAAAAACAAAAATTGTTAGAAGATTGTGAACATTTTTACAAAATCTCATTATTATAGTATGTTTTACATTGGTATGGTATATACATGTCTTACAAATTACTATAAGTGTCTCACATGTTATTATATGTGTCTAACATATTTTTATACCCCCACCACAAAATGTGGGGGGGGGGCTATAATGGATTTGCTTTGTCACGTCCGTCCGTCCGTCTCCATTATCGTGTCCGCTACTATAGCTAATAGCTATAGCTATACTAATGGAAGAATTTTCTTCAAACTTTACTCAAATGTTCAACTCAACAAGGTTATGTGCAAAACCCATGTAACCTTTGTACCGGCTTAAGGTCAAGGTCACACTTGAAGGTCAACATTGACTTGTTCTAAAATGTTCTTAAATTTTAACATGTACTTGAATATTTCTGAAACAAGCACAGGTATTTGCTTGAAATTTAAAAGATTTATGACATATCACAAGTAAGATATGCAGGTCAAGTTTCATAACTCTGTATTGCATTTTGACAAAGTTATGTCCCTTTTTAAGTCTTTTAGTTTACTTACAATCAATACTAGACAATATGTCCGGTCCGCTCTATAAATTCTATACAGAAGGATTTTCTTCAAACTTGACTTAAATGTGCACCCATCTTACCCTTGTACCAGCTTTGTCAAGGACATTGGTGGGGGTATGAATTGCATTCAGCGATAGTTCTAGTTATGTGTGTCTCACATGTTATTGTACATGTGTCAGATGTTATTATCATGTGTCACATGTTATTATACGTGTCTCACGTGTGTTTCAGACGCACGCCCAGCGTGAGGAGAGCTACGTGCGGCTACAGAAGCACCGACAGCTGCTCAAGGTGGACAAACACAACCTGGAGGAGCACGACCGCGAACACCGACGTCTCGAACGTATCGCCCAGCGCTCCTCTGACAACCTCGTTGACTGCTACTGATTGTCGACACACACAGTCATGGAGCCATGTGGTCCATGTTGACCCAAGACTCTGCTGCCGTAGCATGGAGTTATGGCCCAACTTAACCATACATTTTTTCGAAATTTCGAAACACAACAGTGTTAGTGGTGCGATATGACACGAAGTGTGAAATCTATGTCTTGCTTGGCTTCCGTGTGATGTTGGTATATTACTGTTTACCCATCTCAGAGATTTACTTAGTATTGCATGTCATTGTAATATTAGGTATTGTTGAAAAAGAAGAATTTCATATGTAACATTATTTATCAGTGTGCAATGTCATTTTTGTGTTATATTTTACATCATGTATACTATCTAAATAAGACTTCCAGTTTTTTTTAGTAACAAATGACAATCTGTTTTTCAAAAATGAATATCAGTATTATATTTTGTTTTTTCCATGAACGAAGAAGCAAATGTATAACATCTTAGAAAACTTCTAAAGAAAAATACAAATAAAAGTGATGGAACTAAGGCAAAAAAGAGAAGTGGGTCCGGGTTATGTTACAAAACTAGAGTAAACTGTGGAAAACATAAATAAAACAATTGTTGTTAGAATTTTTTTTATAGTTATCATGGCATTATGTTTTTGTTTTTTCCCTTTTTTGTTATACAAAACTTATTGGTGTCAACCATTTTTGTCTTAGTCCTAATGAACAAGGTTGATATTGTGAGAGATAATAGCAGTAATCAAACATGGATCAAGTGGGTCCACCATCGAACACTCGATTGTTGCCCGATCAGGAGACGTCTGCGTAAACACCTCACCGCTGTGACAGTGTGCACAACGAGCAGATGGCGGCCCCCAACATGGCAACACTCGTCATTAAGCTCTCCACTCTTCCTCATTATGAGACTCGATTGTTGTAAATCAGAATCCACTTCATTAGTGTGTGCAGATTTAGCTCATCTCAAATGCTACCTGTCATTTTAATTGTTATCTTTAAGATTTACATTCTATGTATTTTGTATAATATTTAGTTTAGAGTATATTTTGTTGTTTTTATACATTCCTGCATGTTAATTTGTTCATCAGGAACAAGTTGTATGAAACAGCAGGTGTGTTTTGCAGTCAATCATGACTGGGATTATTCTCTTCCTGGAAATGGTCCCCATTTTGTAATGATGTGAACTTTGACCTATATATATATCCTGGAAAGCAACAAGCAACACAGTGTTATGGCTTGTAAATGTCTTGTAAGCATAATACATAGCCTTCCCATGACAGATCAGCAATTTACTGATTGGTTGTTCTTGATTGATACATGTTACATTGTACATGAGGACAGTTTATTGGTCCATGTGAGTACATAGGCTAAGGGTTAGGCCTACATCTGTTCCTGGTTTCCTCTCTATCCCACTCTGTCTATCAAGATGTATTCCTGGTAGCCAGGTGTGCCACAATATATTACTTTACAATTTAAGATGGATGTATACACAAAGGTTACTAACCTATAAAGTCGTTTGAAAATAAAAATATATTAAAGGAGAGTGTGTCAATAACATGTTTTTGATCAATGTGATTTTATAGAGCACTCGCTAAAATTGAAACACTGAATATTATTAGGCCTGCTGAAATTCATGTTTACAATACATTTACATTCTTATACATATAAATGTTAACAGTATTTGCGTTTTTGAAGAATGACTTGTGTTTTATATTACTGGGTACTCACTTAAAAAAAAGTGAGTAAAATAAAATATTGTTTGTCATTGTTTATTTTAAAGGAAAACATAGAATGAACTTTTAACACTTCTGTGAACACATGTTTCTAGAGTTCCATGAAATTGCTAGGAAAATCAGACACAGACAAGCATAGATGCCTCTCATGGTGCTCTTGTTTTCTGCTCTTTAGTGATGAATGTCTTGTTGTCTCTAGAAAATTGAAACAATGCATGGAGTTTAAAATATTCATTTGTATGTTATGTGAAGGCATTGCAAGGCCTATATTGTGTTTCAACTGTTTGAATCCAACAGTCTCATGTTACAGTTGGCCAATGATGCTGTATATTGAAGTAATACTTTATGGCTTTTTAATTTGGGTTTTACATATTTAGCATTTTCAAATTGACAGTATAATGGCTCTCACAGCTTCAACATCAGACCGCGTGGTGGATGATCTGGGTTTATAGCTGCAGTCGTGCACACTTGAGCAACTCAGTCTCTCTGTTGTTGTAGTTATTGTTGAGAAAGTGCATCGCGAATCTCCTTTATTGTATTGATGGTTTACAGCATCCTGCCGTGATCTAGTCACATATTACCGCAATTCTGCAGATTACATAGCGAAATTCGGTGAACTAAGACACTTGCTGGTTTAATATATGCTTTAACATCATTATTGTGTTTTGCTTTGTTAATGTTTTGCTGTAATAAGATGCCTTGATTTTTGCTATAATAATATACCTTGATGACAGATGTTTTAAATAGTATTTCCTGCAACAATTAAAGTATTTTATCATGTTCTAATAAAATTTTAATAACAAAGATTATATATATTATTTCTATTTTCCGTATGTTTACATGTCTGTGTATGTGCATGTTTGTTTTTAGTGATAATGTTCTGTGATAATTGCTGATACTCTTCTACTTATTACAATGTTGTATATTTTTATACAACACATGCTGTTTGTGATTTGGACATGTTATCCTCATATGTACAGCATGTTATTATGTATTTTCGCGTGTGCCTTTATTCAGTGTATTGATACTTTATAGGAACATAGTTTTATTGTTGTTTATATTTGACATTGTTTACTTAACATGACACAAGTAATAATGTCGCACATTTTGACAGTATGTTATTAAAAGAAAGAACGTTTCGAACGTGTGTGTTGTTTATGTAATCTTATTTTGTTAATGTTTGACACTGACACTGACCATGTAATTATTCGCAGCGTGTGTGTAAATACAATAGAAGGTTAACGTAAGTGAAGCAAACAGGAACAATTACAGTAAAAGTAAATATTAAAGGTAAAGACAAGAGAAGAACTCCAGTCGATATCACATTCTGAGTAAAAAGTTTATTTACGTGACTGACTACTATGTCTATACTTTATTATACATGTATTCCCTGCCGATTACGGTATTAAGATGCCGCTGGGAAGACTAGAGAGTATAGATGGATGTTTCAAACTTGTCTACATATATTTTATATTGTACCGTCCCGCTTGAACGGGATCGCTCCAGTGATACACACCGGACCAGCACCGTTGCTGTTTCCCCGGAATCTGTCACGATCGCGATGTTTGCGGCCGCGGTGGCAGATCGGGTGATGGAGTGAACCCCATAATCCACGTGCACAGGTGCGCGAGATCGGCCATTGAGCCACTGTTCAATTATTCTGACTGATCGGTTCACCGATATGCGCCAGTCACGGCGTTTAATTCATCACAGGGCCAATTACGCCACCGCTGCCAGGTGCGAGCCTTACCGACGTGAACACTCACACAAGCAATGAGAGGCAATTAAGCAAAAATAAACGTCTTGTGTTTCTAGGTCTCATAAAATTTCTCGTTTCAGTTTATATATACCGGTATTGACATCTGCACAAAAGCCGTGTTTTTACAAAAACTACTGTACAATAATGTAATAAGAGCGTTTGTTTTCAATCAATGGTTCAATAAAAAAATGTTTCAAATAATACTTAAGAATACCAACGCGAATAATGTCCCTTCTAGATAATTATTTACTACACTTATTGTATGTGGTGGTAATAATCACCATAAGAAAAGTCCACGTGTTTTTATTTCGTCATGATGGACATCTAGTAGCGCGAGCTATCGTCTGCAGGCTTTCAGGGTGATACGTCTTCAATTTCACACTCGGGTTGGAATGATTGGAAACAGGCAGTTTAATGCGACCTCTGTGTCTGTAAACTACGCGGTATAACAGAAGAATAAATTAGAGAGTATGTAATGACCAATAAATCACTGCGTCAATACAGGAATGATGGCCGCATGGTAAACACTTCTGGATTTATGTCGCTCTCAAAATGTCGTCTGGCGTTCTTGAGATTTCTGCAAACACTTTTCGAGACTTCGATGTACGGATAAGTTAGTACATTGTACGCTTGCATCCATGTATTAGTTGGTGGGGGTCTTTGCGTATCCGGCCTGGTCAACAACACGGGCGTCTGTGAATGTTGAGCGAACATCTTCCAAGAGCGACGGGCCGAAGTTATTCCACTTATCTCCGCCGATATGACGTCAATTCCTGGGTAAGATTGACGTCATCCGCCTTGCAAAAATTACCGTTGAGTTCGTCTGTCGGCAAAACTACGATTTCAATATACCCCAAAAGCCACGATATTTTATACCCACGAATATTAAGGCACCCGCATGCCATATATATACATCTGTGTTATTTTCACGTAATGGTCATAACATGTATTTGTTGTCTAATTTTGAAAAAAAACATGTAATTTTTATAGAACATTTTTATCATATTTTTTACATTTTGTGAGTTATGGTAACAAAAAAACACATTAAAGTGTATGTTGGTTGTGGGGTGAATCAGAAGTAAGCCAACGCAGTAATCGTAAACAGAGTAAGTTTCGAAGAAGGCAAATGTTTTGGCTTTTTGTTACAAGTGTTATCGGCATGTGAACTATTCTTCTACTACTTCTCAGTTGGGTTCTTGTTGTAGGGTGAATCGCATTTCCACATTTCTCCTACTCGGCTCAATTTCTCCAATTACCCACGTCAATAAAACAGAGATAACCGAGCAATGAAACACGAGACAAGTGGGCATAAAACACCCCATCAGGAAAATTGGAGACGCCGTGCTTGTAATGTGTTTCTTGTTGTGCGTGGAGTGGGGGCCCCGGGTTCCACCGTAAACCGGGGCGGCTGGTGAGCGTGGGTGGCGCGAGCAACAGGCCGCGCCGACATTTCCGCCGGCACACGAAGAACCAGCAATGTGCATCTGTTAACTTATTACATATCAAATTATATCATATCGTAAACAAGGCGAAATAATTCAAGTAGACCAAAAGCTGCAGCACGTCGCCCTCGTTAGCCATGTTGTGGTCACTGTTTCAGTGTTAGAGTGGACATTCCTCCGGCCACCCGGCCCAGCACAGAGACGGCCGGCCAGTCTGCCAGGCGCTAAACCTTCCGCAAGCCACTCATTAAATACAGCTAAACAAACTAACGTCTCAACTCATACTGATAACATATTACATTACCTCACATAACAGATCAAAATGCCACAAGTATGGTAAGGTACATTTAACTTGTACACGTTTCAAATGGATGTATTGTTGATTGAAAGAAAATGATTTCCGTTGTTCAAAAATATATTTGTCCGCCCGAGGCTGTACGTCTTCTTAAATGTGCCGGGTATGCGGTGGTGCGAACTGACCAATGGGATGTTTTAGGACTTGGCGAAGGTGTGAGGGCCGAGTGGCCCTGGCGCCAGCCACGGTGAAACTCGAACTGTTGAAACCATTTGAACGTGTATCTCTAACTGATCTGAAATGTAGATGAAAAACAGTTATTGTGCTCCTAAAGCGCTATTTTCACCACATCGGAAATAGCGAGTGCGTCGTTTAAAAAGCCTTGAACACGAAGAAAAGACAATTTAAAATCTATTTATCGAGATTGCGTTGCTACTGAAATCCGCTTTCTTACCTGATGTGCGTACCTGATAAAAACAATTTACTACGGAATGAAGAACTGCGCTAAATAAATTTCTGAATGAACGCGATTGCGATACGACTGACGTCACACGGTGGGCGGGGCCAAGCGTACTGCCGACCAATAGATGACATGGCGATATTATAACTTGTAGATGTAGAGAGCGGCTATATTCGCCAGTGATTTACCGAAAGTGGATATACCTTTTATGTATCAATATTTTGATTTTCCGAGGAATAAAGTAAATTTTGATTGTGAGAAAACTTGTTTTCTGTGTTTTATATCACAATAGTTGCTTGGATTTTACTTATCACAAAAAAGGATTTGCTGCGTGTAGTTTTAACTAAAGCGATTTGTTCAAAATGTGAAACTTTTGTAACAAAAATTGTTCTCAGAGGATTTATTTAAAAATTCAGTACATAATAGTGAATCCCATTTAGGATAATTTACGAAACAAGCCAAAACATACACATTCTATCCATGTTGATATGCTTTGACTCAACACAATGAAGCGACGGCTAAAGACGTTGGTGTGCACGTTCTGCACGGTATGCGTGTTTTCCCTGGTGACGGGACACCTAGATGACGTCAGTGACGTCAATGTGGATAACGAACGTATGCACGACGCCGTGCGGACTATGTTAGGCTTCACAGAGGATCCGGCGCGGGACGGACCCGTGGCCGACAGCGCGCCACAGTACATGTTGAACCTGTACAAGCTGGTGGCGGAAGGTGGCCATCCAGCCGCGCACCTCAAGGGGAACACCGTCCGCAGTGTGCAGGCAACAATAGGTGAGTCGTGAGCGACCCTTTGAGGCAGCGGTCCTGATCATCAACGTTTACACGACGCATAACGGCGCGCAATTTAATATCAGCATTGAATTCCTTGAATATATTCTATAATTCGTACATTATGTTATTTGATATAAGATTTAGTGGCAGAGTAATAATTTAGGCGAATCGGTGCATTGAGATACGACGTGTTTGATTGCGATATAACTAAGTCACACCAATAAAGTTTTCAAATGAGTCTTATAACATTATGTGTACAAGGTTTTTCTTGCCTGTTTTTTTTTCTTAACTTGACATTTTCAAAATTATTACCATTTTGTCAAACGGCGTATTATTTGGTTTTAAATAGATAATTATGTTTATTGACACTATAAAGGTGCCTACTACTAGTATAACAATCTTAACATAATTTAAACCAATATAAGTTTCCTTTGAACTGTCACCGTTTCCTCAGCAACGTTATATTAAAACGTCCCATCTCCCGCGACAGCGTTGACATTTCGCTTATTGCCTTGCCGCTCTTTGATTCACAGGTGTGAAGGTATTTATAAGCGCAATAACCAGCGTTTTATTACATATACGGTAAGAATACCGCAATATAGTCTTCAAGCTGGCAACAGGCTAACAATGCCGGTTCTGTAACGCCTTGTATAATATTATATAGAAAATGTGGTTGGTGTTTTGGGTGGAATTCTTAATAAAGATAAAAACATTTTATAAGAACGGCCTGTTGTGTACGCTGTTAACGTGACTTGAAAACTTCTTAAATAGAAGCCACAGATAAGTCCGGTTTAAGATTGATATCAGAGCCCATACTGTGCGAACCAGATTTATTTTTAATAAGCCCTGCAATTAGCTAGATGGCTGTTTCCAATGAATTAATGAACGCAACATTATCAATTAATTGGTGATCCAAACAAACTATGAGCGGGTCTACTGTTCCGACCTCTAGACCAGTCCTGACAGTGTGGAGGTCTGCTAGAGGCTGGGGCGGGTGTTTGTGCTCGTGGCGCCGAGTGCAGGCACGCGCTCCCTGGAACGTGCAGGAAGCACGACCAGGTCTGCACACGACACGCTGCGAGGCCGGGTAATTACTGCAGAGTGCACGTGCATGCGGTCTCGTGCGTCACATTGCGGGACCCGGGTAGGAAGGGTGCAAAGCGCCTCTTTGTTGGCGGCACAGAACACCTCAAACCGCTTTGATTCATCACCGGTTGACGGGTTACTATATAGCCCTGTCTCCGTATTGTGTTTTATACGCAAACTTCATCTACAAATATCTCGAGGTCCATTGATAGTTTCTGTCTAATTTGAATTTAATGACCAAAAACTAATTTAAGCGTTTGATCGTAAACTTTGTGTATTTTTATGATTATTTGGGAAAATGTTTGGCTAACTTATCAAAGACATCAGGCGCCCAGCAGATCCAGTTATGGGATTATATCGCCATCTACAGGAGACCCTGGCCGCGTGCATTATGAAACGATTGGATTTCATTTGAATATAAATATGGTCATTTACTATGTTTGGTAGATTTGGTAGATTTGTTGGGTTTAATTATGCGTTAAAGAGCAAGCAACCTGGAACTTTAAGTCAGAACGTGTAGGGACACGCTAATTTGAATCAGAAACATAAAAATATCACTTTTTATAGCATTGTCGTAAAACCTGGTGATTCCTGTGACATAATTAGCGTAGGTTGGTTTAACCATAAATGTGGCAGAATAGTGAATGGTTCGAAATGCCATATGCTAACTGCGATTTCACAAGCAATAAAATTAGCACGTCTTCGGATTGTTTATCGCGGGGCTAATTATTAAGGTTAACATTGCCTTACCATAAAGTTAACATAAAGTGATAAACAGGGCGGTGGTTGAGGCCACTGCCGGCTGGTGGCGGGTTCCGTGCGCCATTTCCTGGGCCGTCCGTGATACACAACACAGCCGTTATAGAATGTTGAGTAACTATACGGTGGCCAACAATTTAGAGGATTTTAGCGGTTGTCTTACAACTATTATCACTATGAGAATTTGATGGTATCAATAATTTCCCCAGGGTTCATCTAATCATCAAAGCTACTTACATACTCTATACAAGATAAAACATCAATTTAATTACGTCTTGTGTCAATTTCCTTTTTAATTTCGCATAACACACCTTGGCCCCAAGGCGATGCCGTTACAATACGTTTTGACATAATACGTATGTTTTGATTTAATCGCCGATCGATGCTGACAGATGTTTGTTTAGCACGTATACTATCATCGTCTCCTACGTCAGACGTGTTGGCATACTTATAATAATAAATAATTAAACTAAATCATGATTAAGTTAGCAGATTTATATCATTAAGGTCTATGATAGTGTGTGACAGTGTCCGAGACGTGTACGCTCGGTTGTCGGTGTCTGTTCTGTTGTCCTTGTCGCGGCGTCCTGTGGGAACCATCACACCATTCCCACTGACCAACACCAACATGTGGTCAGCTGGCGGAAACCTGACGTCTGAACATCAGTGACCACAGAAAACTGACAGGAAAACAACTGGTTTGTCAAATGTTATCACTGGACGCGAGGAAGCTACTGCAACTAATTCAAACAGAAAGAAAAACGCCATGGATTTCAATGCTCGAATATTGCAAAACACTTTAAAAGAAGACCCTTACGTCAAACATAAAATTGTCGACGCATTTTAGTGTAAGCATTTTGTTACAATTTTAAGACACCGAGTCCGAGTTAGCCACCATTATTATGCAGCACCGCGGAAGACACATTTGTTATTCTATTTTCGAAGTGAACTTGTTAACAATACAAAAGAAGTATCTATAAGATGCTTGAATCCAATTAAATCTGATTTACGGAAGAATAAAACCCTACCTTCCGTCTTGTGCTAACAAACACCTAACGAGGCCGTAACTGTCAAACTTTGCTGATGGTTTAATACATATCGCACCTGCAACCTTCACATGAAATTACATAAAAGTAAACTAGAAGAGGGATTTTACTCGATGCAGCACTTTTTTTAATGTAACACACACCAGAAAATGGAGCACATCTTGTATTTACACAACTGCATTTTTTTGTTTTGTTAAACAATGCTTGAAACGCAAACATACAATAAAGCGATGGCAAAAGGATTCACTTTCGGTAATCAACAAAATGCAGACCTGTTAACGAACTGGTTTTGTAAGACAAGAACTGTAACAATTGTTCGCAGTTTCCTAATGTCTATGTCAACTTGCAAGAGCACGGGTCCCGGGTCGTAAAATAAAGGGAACATGTTTGATTGAGGAGCGGCGGCCTGCTTGGGCCTATAGTTCCTTCCTTGGCCCATACCCTGCAAAACCAGTCTGTTCCTTAGACCCCAATCTCCACACGAACAAATACTATTAATAACGTTAATGCACCCTGTAGAGTTTCCTACATTCATTGTAGATTTGCAATAAAGCATTGGAATTATTCACATTAATGACTAAAACTGACAGTTTTGTTTACTTTTATAGAGCACAACGTTTATGGCACTCGACATAAAACCCGCGAGCAGAACTGGGCGAGGGAGATTGAACTCCAAACTTGACATTACCAAATTCAATTGTACGATTACATCTTAAGTTGATTATCAAATCATGTATGGCAGTCTTTTCGACCATGGTTTATGTACAAAATATTGGATTATTATCTGAAATTAGCTCTTAACTCGAAGTCTGAGTGACGCCTGTCGGGTTGAAAAGGAGGTTAGTTCGCCTGTACACACCGCACCTTCCCTGCTTACAGTGTCGCTATCTCGCAGAAAACTCGTGCAACGGCTCGGGTGCCGACATAATGAATTAAAACTATGTTTTCTGGAAGAAATACGACTTTTTATATATTTACAGCATCATTAAAGGATGCGCATATCCTTTGTTTAAGTTAAGTGTCTGCTATTCAGATCTACTACATTTGCAACCCAATATTATTCGCGTAATTCGAAGGACCGTACGAATTTGGTGCAGATGAGCATAGCTTAGTTCCCTGCCCACCAAGGAACGCATGACCGCACGTGCACACGCGTTATGGCTGCAGAATACGACTGCCATCACTAGTACACTAGTGCGCGTGGATACTTTCCGTGTACCAGGAATGACGTTGTGGCGTCGATGGTAGGACGGCGTGTTGTAGTGCCCCAGCGGGGCCCGGCACCCCGGGATCACGAGAGGTCGGGCCCCGGGACAGCTAACCACATAGGCGAACAGGCAAATCTAATCTACGAGAATCAAGCGCGGCGGGTAGCTGTGTACTTAAGATTCATTATAAAACTGTTCTCTTTTAAACCGAATGATAAATTATCAACATGATTAATGTCACAAGATAAGTTGAAATCAAAACATGCCTTTCCAAACAGGGCAAACAACACGCTATTAAAAGGCTATCCGATGTTACTACATGACAATACAACGAGCGTACCATGTCAGCCAAAAACGGCCTGTCCGAAATACTAGCAGTTGGAGGTTGACACTGAATACCCATATGTGATTTTATCGCTGACAGAAGACATGATGATAAAATACTGTCCACAGAAACAGGTGTTATAGTTCGCCATTCCGCTGACAACCTATTGTTGATAGGATTTCATTCCATGTGTCATATAACAAATTGTGTTAAGCGACCCCTGTCTTTCATTGAAATATAAATTGCTGCTAAATATATTGAAATGTTTTGTATATAATGTAGTTGAAAAGTGTACTTGCAATGAAAATTTATTTTCAGAATTTATCATTAATTGCGTTCCAATGATTTTTTTTCAAACGTTTGATTAACTATAGCGAGTATTCCATTAAAATTTATAATTATGAAAGTTGGATTTAAAGATTTGATCAGAATTCCGTTTTGTCGCGATTTGTGCAGACGCTTACAAAAACATAGCTATATTTGTATTATATTAAGTGCTTTCAGAAAAAAGTATAGAATGAGGAAAAACACAATTCCTTTACATACGTGTTTATCGCGGTGTTATCTGCCTCGTATTCTACGACAATAACATTACAGCTGTCATATAAATATCGGTTTATTATTTTATTAATTTGGCAAGTGTCATCGGCGAGTGATTGGCGAGTATATTATAACTAATAAGCCGTTTTCTGACAGTATCGCCATTATGGCTGTAAAGACTTTATGGCACACTGATTATAAATCATTCTGGAGTGACAGACGCCTGGAAATGTCGCGAGTCACGTGAGCTACGACGTCATGATCAACACCATAGTTATCACGTGATCGGCGTCCACAACAAGGACGCATTGTCCTATGAAGACCCAGAAGCCAGATCGTTTTTGGTGAGATTTGACTACAGCACAAGAAGCAAGTTACAAATAGTGTGCATTTTAACTAAACTGAACAAAAAAGCCTTTACGTCAGAGGCCTAGCGTACAACGGGGCCGACCTGTTGTTGACCGGGTATTGTTCTGCCGTCGCGCTAGTCCCTTGTAAGACGGGATCAGAGAGACCCTATCAGAGGTTTATCTTCAAATCTGTGTACTTGACAAACACTCCTGCGACTATAATCGCTGTTTAACGTCATTGATCGGAGAGAAGACCTAAAACCTAAAACAACTATGAGAGAAGACGGTTGATGTAGGGCTAGAATAGACGGGGTACCGTAACTCGCAGGTCCGTTAATGTGTTCTGGTCATCGTGGACATAGACTGAACGTAACCACTGCCTTTTTCTTGCCATTTTAATAAGTAGGGACCGCCACAGTGTGCGCAAATAAATACTTATGCTAACCCGGAAACCTTGCAAATGCTGTTCTGCAAAGACAAGCACCAAAGTGGCTGCCTCGTGTTGTATTAGGACGCTGATCCTGTTGACCATTCACTTTACCACCGATATAATCTCCATAAACTCACTATCAAAATTGACTTTTTCTTGTCATCATTATTCCGAACAGCACTGGGCCGTTCTTTTATCGTTCAAATTGTATTTGTTATTTATTTTTCAGAGTAAAACTATAACTATGCTTATTTTGCGTTAAAGCTTGATGTTATCTTTAGCCATATCTATATAGAAATAGGTAATTTTAAGGACAAGGTACTCTTGTAAAAGCAATTATAATTATACAATTGTGACAGAAGACATTTGTGAACAGGCATTCAGAATACGTTTGAAAGTGGGTCAATTGTGATGTATGCTCGTGCGCACAGGTGTTCTACACTACGCCGGGCGGACCGTTAGCTTAGTTGTATTGACTCGTGATCGATGTATAACTTAATTTATATGTTGTCATAAAAGAGACTTGTTGTACTGTAACCTTTTTTTAATGTGTTTATCATGATTATGCAAAAGGAAAATCGTATAAAGAGTTCGCACAAACAAATTACACAACAATATTTGATCGCAGAATAACGGCATGGCTTCATGTCGTTTGGGCTTGACTATGTTTGTTTAAATATAACAATGAATAGTTATTACAAGATATGTATGGCTAAGTATAATAATTCAAATATTTAAAACAAAACAACAATTGTTTTTTCGGCATTGTTTTTGCAAAATAATATCAAGTATTCTGTGAAAACGCGATGAAATGGCTACCCATTAATTGTGAGTTTTCTTTACTATAAATGAGCGGGTATGAACTGCCAGTAAACTTGCTGGTTGATACATAGATGTATTAATTACAGGGCCCGTGACTGCTATGCGTGAATAATGACATATGTTGGCAAACAAGGGAGACGTATTGAGAACGGACTGTATTTCCATACATCATAATTTGGTTTCAAGAGAACTGAGTACAAAAAACTACGAGTTGTGTTGGCCTTTTCAGGGGGCTTTCATTGCCCCTCGTGTCCCGTGCCACGCCTGCTTAGCTTAGATTAGCCTTTTTTAATCTTGGTCGATCACTCGGATGCAATCTTTTGTGATATTTCCACCGTGCTTTCAAACTACTTTGTATAATTAAGTAGCGATTGAGTAAAATGAAAGGCAGCCTTAAAAAGGACTATGTTTTGCGAGTGGAAATGAATGCTGTGCGGATTCGCTTTCAGCGGCGCTTGTTTGTGTTCGGCGCGGCTTGTAAGGAAACATTTATTCTGGCCCCGGTATGAGGTGAAAGCCTCGAGTATGTTATTAAATTTTCGTAGCTGGAGATGTAACTCCATTAGAAATCAATTTCTGAGCTCCAGAGTGTCTTTTCACTGCGATCCCCTACCCGCAAACGGACCGCAATGTAAACTACCCAGATGCGTGGTGAATTACATACACCGAAATGCGAGAAGAGCGTTTGTTAGAATACACAACAAGGATTAAATTTCTTGTTTTTCATTGCCCAAACAAAACAGCAAATGAGTCTTCATTTGCCTCTCTTTTGCACGAACACGCACAAAACAACCAAAACAACAAACACAAAATTACTATTATTGAGAGAAGTTTTTAGCTCGGCATCAGCTTGCCACTGGCTTCCAGTATTTATAATAATATAGCAAACCCACACCAGGGTTTAACATAGCGTCATTAAAGCGATGTTAACTATTAAAAATCATTTGTTGACGACGCGGTTAACGTTGCTAAGATGATAACTAACTTTCACGATTAAAGGATTATGTAAACAAACAAGGGGGCTTCGTCTCAAAGCCTCACGAAGGAATGTCCGCGACCTCAATGCCACTGAATGGAATCAAAATATTCATTTGGCCATCGTGTTCCTGATGTATTGTCAGCTTGTTTCTAACTCCTCCCTTTCTCATCTGTTACAGGAACGCTGAATGGCCGCCCCGCGTTCATGTTCAACCTGACGTCATTGACGTCATCATATACCGACGTCGTCAGTGCTGAAATCCATTTCTACAAGCGGCGGAAGGTGCGGTATAACGAGCGTGCGGAGTTGGCGCTGACGGTGCACGAGGTGGCGGGCGGCTCCACGCAGGCACGCGGTCACGTGACTGTGGCCATGAGCAGCTACGGCTGGCAGCACGTTGATATTAGTGACATCATTCAATCATGTCTTAAAGAAAATCCGTTTCAAATATTAAATATTGCGTTAAGCTTTGAACTTAACAAACCTCATGATAATTTGAAAACTTTAGATTTAAAACGTTTTATGCATAGACATTCAGTGCCATATTTAATCATCTACTCAAATGACACAACAGATAATGATGTTGAGGAGATTGAGGATTTATCCAAACATCATAAAACAGTCGATGTGATTCCACCGGAAGTGTTAGGTACGGACAGTGTGTTGCCGGCTTCACATAGCCGGAAAAGACGCAGCCTTTCCAATAATCACGTGGACTTTCCCGTGTACCAGTCTCGTGCTCAGTCGTTCTCCATTCTGACCAATGAAATTCCCGAGAACCCCGAGGATTATAATAAACCGTATCCCATCAACCCGCGCAAACTTCAGACGCATCCGGGGATGCTGCAGACAAGAAAGGAGTCCCGACATAAAATAACGGACCCAAGAATAATACCGCTTCCGGGGGAATACTCCAGTAAAAAGAAGCGGCGGCGGGACAAGAAGCGGAACCGTCGAAAGAAGGGAAAGCAGAGCAATCAGCTTGAGTTGCCGCGCGAGTGGGAGGACCTGAGACAGCGAGCCGCGCAAGAAGGAACGGACGGCACGTGTGGCCGGAAGAAGCTGATTGTGGATTTCAGCGACATAGGCTGGGGAGAGTGGATTATCTCGCCCAAGTCGTTCAAGGCCCACTACTGCGCTGGCACGTGCACATTCCCTCTCACTAAGGTAACAACAACCGTGACAATCAAACCTGCGCCTTAATTAACTTATTAAGACCTTTAATTGTCCCGTTTAACATTTTCAAATGTCAGCTACAACGTCATGATTTGTATCTTTTGTGTATGAAAGAATGTGTCGACATGCAAAGTAAGGCCATGTTTTGGGCTCTAATTATTCACGTGTGGGAGAAATGCCATCATGCCTGTCGTGTTCTCGCGCTTGCCGTATATGGAATGTGCCAATGGTAAATGGCATCACCAGAATAAATCGGGGCCCGGCTGCGTGCCGGTAATCGCCCGGATCGCTCGCGGGCTCACTGTGAACCCAGTGTCGCGCTGCCGGCCGCACGGTCCGCGAGCCGGCTTTGTGAGCCTCGCTCCTATCTGATCCTCGACACAGTCTTATCTTTGACACTAGCAATTATTTTTCACGTCCACTGAGCAACTAGTCACTTTCTTCTGTCAATTTTTAAGCGCGTTAATAAGAGAGTAGTCATGTTACCATTAAAGACAGCGAATATGAACATTTCCGCCACAGTACTCCTGTTTATCCCTCTCTGTCACCTAATATTCTTGTTGGGAATTCAATAAAGCATTTACAATCGCTTTTTGTGACCCAGACCACGTGTGTGCCTTTGTACCACCATTGTATTGGGTCTGAACCCCGATTTCAGGCCTCTAATTATGGGAAGCGAGATTGAAAACAAAACCAAGGTCTCGATCATCAAACGATTGGAAATTACTAAATTTGATATTTATTGTTTCTCTGTGGGGGTTAGATTATACGTGTACATAGGTTGACTGAGTGCCCTGAGCAATTCACAAACAACGTATACATAGTAACCCTGAAGCTATTCGTAAACATGACGTATAGTAACCCGTAAGTTGATCGTGAGGATTACGCACGTGTATTGTTTGTAGTAAATGTTTGTCTCGAACGCAGCCTTGTTTACGGACACCTGGTACCCCCGGGCCGCTCGGAGCCACCCCCGGGCGGCCGCGAGAGTAATTCACCCGCTCCTGGACTGATCCTTAACTTTCAAGATCCCCCTTCACTGATATCCAACACGGCAGATATGATTTATGATCACCGTCTGTGTCAAATATTGTCATTTTAAACGTTATTAATTATGCGCGATTTAACAATACTACGCGTTGTTCTATTGTCGATGTTGACTGATTACGAATTGTGTTTGGTTGTTCCGAGTTTCTCAGTATGGTAACTGCCTTTTCCAACTCGCTTTAAGCCATGAAAGCACACTTTTGCAATGAAAAACTTAATCATGATACAAACAGAACATATTATTATATTATATTAATAATTAAAAATATATTTTAAGAATTTTATTTAAGAAGAACTTAATACCAAAGTGAGCAATAAATATTTTTCATTGACATATGCACATACAGCGGAACTGTTTTCAGTGAAGGATGAAGTAAACACATGTGTCAGCTTCATCTGGCATATGCTCCTGTAACGCTACGTAATTTTATCATACAAATTAAAAGTATATAAAGTCCGCATCATAAATAATAAAAACTCATTTTGTATTTATTTTATTGTAATTGCTTTTTACATGATGATTTGACACACACGAAACTATAATAATAATACTAACAAACACCGAGACAGCGGTCGTGACAATTGAACAGGGATCACTGCCCTCGCCAGGCGCCGCTGGGGGCCACGTGGTCCACGTTGACGTGACCTTTGTAAACAGAAACCTCCATGACGTCGTTCCAACATGTTGGAGGTTTGACCACTGGATAGTGGTTGTCGTCTTTATCTCTTTGTACATATATTCTGATAAAATGGAGGATAATTTAAAAAAAACATAATCGTAGATATATAGATCACATAGATGAACATCTTCAATATTGGCGATACAATTAATCGTTACATAAATAAAATTGTCACATATAAACTCTTCAAAACTATAGACGGGCTCATAAAACTAAAGACTAGCTAAAAACAAGTGTAGACTGGCGAGGGTCTGGAGACGCGAATGTGTGAATCTAATGATTTGCCGTCATGCACAGTGGCCGCGATGTGATTTAATGCCCGCGCTTGATATTGTTAGCCTTGTCATTCTGTTCGCGTTTGAAAGTAATAGCATTATTATGGGCATTAGCTATTAGACTGTTTTCTGTCAATTAGCTGCGCATCACGTCTGTGTGCACGTGGTGGCGTTCAGGAACGCAGGCGTCATTCCGACAGACGAGAAACTCCATAGTGTGTCTTCATCTGTGAAGATGAAATCAGTTTTATTTCTTCAATAATATATTTGAAGTTTTACTGCGTTAGTTTGATTGTTTTTTTTTTGTATGTATATTTTAAAACATATTTTTCAAATTACTGAAGTATGAGAAAAAATTGCATAATCCTCTCAAATCGTCATAACTAAATGTTCAAGTAATTAATGTGATTAAAACAACACAGCCATTACCTAAGCTGGCAACGAATAAAATATTGACAATAGTCTTGAAGTAAACCCTTAAAACTATAATTTATCGTCAGAAATTGAAATAAAAAATCAGACATGGCGAGTAAAACCCGATGCGGCGGTGGCTGCTGCACTAGCGGCCATGTTTGAGTGTTGCCGGTAAACACGATGTTGACGCTCGTGTGTGGCCGGCCGGCGGTCGGCGTCTCCGGAGACGTATAAATCAGCCTTTATATCCTAGATGGCGTCACCTGTATCGCATACGGTTTAAATGCCCGGACACATTCACATTAACCTGCGAAATCACGTCTTTACAACACATACTGTCCTCTATCGCGGTCGTGTTCTTATTGGCACACATAAGTTAAAATATTTATTGTGTCAAAGAATTAACAGAACATTTATCTTTTGCGAGCGGATTCTTCGGTTTGGAGAATTCCCCTCCCGTTTTCCCATACTATACATCCTGAACATAAAAATGTAGTGACATTTCATGTATACTAGTAATTATAATGATGAAATGTCATAGTTGAAAAAAATCGCGCTTGGATACACCCATCAGTCGCAACTTCCTGGAAGTCTTTTGTTTAACACCCACACACTCTGCATAAAAATTAGTAATAATTTACATAAGTTTTACATTTTTATATTCGACCCACAAGACAATTTACCATTAAAGTTAAAATATAGCTTATGATAGGTCAAATTTAACGTTTAAGAATCGCTCCTGATTTTTTATTGTTTCATCTGTTTTTCTTTACATTTGTAGATTCTAGTACCCCCTGAATTTTAACTTATGAACACTTTGCAAGTTTTAGAGGAATAAAACACCTAAACAAAAAAATCTACCCACTAGGGTAAGTCCTCTAAATAAATAAATACATGTTTTCGTAATGAATTCTGTTGATAGCAGAAATTGTAAAAAAAATTTACATTGTCCCAATTGCATATGGTTAAACGTTTTAAATGGTTCCAAATTTGTCAGATAAAAATTTCGTGTTTTATTAATCACTTAAAATGCTCATTTTGTTTGTTGTTGAAACATGGTCAATACATGTATACTATAAGTACAAATATAGAAGGGCTAAACAATGGTAGTACGTAACCTAAATATTGGTGAACCGGTCGTAATAAAAGGGCGAAACGTGCGCGTCAAAGCTCGGGGACGATCTGTGCGGGATTATCGCCGTACCGGGCCGACTTGTCTAGGTGCAATGTTTGTTTTACAGGCGTCAGAGGACTTCCATCGTCGAGTTTGCCCGCTGCTAACTCTTGTGACCCGGTTTAACAACGCCTTCACAAACAGTTCCCAATGTTCCTCGCTATGTTCTCCGTAGTGTAACATTGTAGTTGGTTTGATACACCGGTTGTCAATGCATGTGTAAAAATGCGACAATTCGCGAGTTGTTCGGTGCGTCTACCACACGTCCCAGATTACGCCGAGCACGTGTAGATCTGCTGCATTCTGGCATCTCTCCTTCCGAGTCCTTATTCTTGAACGTGGCCTTATATTGTGGTTTAGCTCGAACTGTTATTAAAACAAGACACATACTAAAAGCCATGCTAACACTTCCAATGATACCAAAATGTAACATGTGTTTATATAACTGATTACATTGCTTAACATCATCTACATGTATGTCTTGCTGTGTTGCAGAAGATGCGGCCGTCGAACCACGCGACGATCCAGAGCCTGGTGCACGCGGTCGGTCTGGACCCGGAAGTGCCGGCGCCGTGCTGCGTCCCGGACAAGCTCTCCTCCATCACGCTGCTGTACTTCGACGAGAATGGCAACGTGGTGCTGAAGAACTACCCCAACATGACCGTCCAGAAGTGCGCGTGCCGCTAGTGCACGCACGGACGCTGGCCAACAGGAGGCCGGAGTATACTCAGTAGCTCGGGGAATTGTCATTCGACTGAAAAACACTGGTCGTGGTGTACATAGGGTTCCACTAGAATTCCACTTACAATGCCGACATATCGTGTTTCACGGTGAACGGCCGTTCTTGCTCCCAACCAGGTGACTTGTAAAAAAGCCGCGTGACCTTGAGCGGCGACGGCGCAACAGTGAGACCCACTCCTTGGCATACTTCCGGTCAATCCGTCACTCCTCGGCATACTTCCGGTCAAGCCGGAAACTCAGGGACAAACAGAATGGCAGTGGTGACTTGTTTTGTCATGAAAACTAACTTCGCTTAATCAAGGCTTCAGGTTAAGATTCGATTGTACTTTTTCTTCAAATACACCTGGAGGAGATCCGTGTTAGAACTGGATTTAACACGTGTCACCATGGTGAGGGAACTGTGTGTATAGCGACAGAGACGCTAGTTCTTGTAGCTGGAATGAGACTGAAATGTACTGAAACGTTTTACTATATAAGTCGCCATGAGCGCGTGTTTGGTGACGACACTGACCATGTGACGTTGGTTGACGTTAGTTGACGGTGATATGTGTTGTCGATTTGTTGTAATTTGTTCCATACTTACTGATAGGTCTACCGTTGTATACATGTTACTGACGGAAAGTACACACAATGAACAAGAAAGGGATTATTCAATATTACCTACCTCATGAACAACTGTCACTCAAAAAAACTCGTATACAATATTTCATAAATGATAACAAACAGTAACATAATCATGTCATCACGGCAGGCATCTGTAATCAAACATCATTCTTCAAGGCAAACGCCATTTTGTTGTGTTGACGGCACGTTGTTTTACTGGCATAGTTTTCTGTGCACCTGTACAGTACATTCTACTACCAACCAATCACTGTCATTCCCACCTGTATATTCTACCCGGTCAGTACCTGCTATTATAATACCACGTCTCTCACGTCATTTTAATGTTTTTATTTTTTTGTCATTTTATGTTATTAATAAAAATATGTCTAGATTTGTCGTTTTCATAAACAAAAACACACTTTCAGATATTACATACAATGCAGTGTTCATGCGGTCATTTATCGACGCACTCGGGCATTCCCTATGGTCGGCGGGCGTACATTTTCCTGGAAGAACAAACACACATATTCGTGTATGTAATTGCATTCGTGTCGGGAACCCGAACTCCTGACCCATGATCAGGCGACCCAGTGTTTTACCATTAGACCGAAGCCGCTCTGTTAAAGTTAAACACAACTATAGGTGTACTTTTCTACATGCATTAATGTAAAATGGCTAATTATTTGTTTGATGAAGTGCATACGTGACAATTTTGAGTATTTTTTGGATTCTTTCAAGTTGCACTTTCATAGCCGCCTGGTAAACGTTCAATGAAAGCAGATATGTTGCCGGAAATACGACAATCAGAACGAGGATGGGGTTTACGACGCTCTCGTCAAATGGACAAATAAAGAACAAAGCTACAACTAACGAGATAATGTCCCGGGACCCGGGGTTTACCGTAGTCTGCCTTGTTTGGCGTTTTAACAGCAAAGAGATATTAAGATCAAACACATTGTATCGTTTGTATAAGCTGAGAGCACAAGAACCCTCGAGAGAAGATTGTGGCCGCACTCGCGTCGCCGGCTTAGATGGCCCCGGCCGTTGACAAACGCCAGGCCTTTGGTCCATGTTGACACACCGCTTAAGATGTCATTGAGAAAATCCCAAATTAAAACTTAATAGTCTACGTTTTGTAAATTATTTCAGCGTTTAACGATAAATGGCTGAGTGATAGTGCGATGCTTGATATGGTTAAATATTATCTCAAAGGCAGTATTTAGGGTGGATGTCGACATAATTTGTGGTCCTTGAGCCGGTAACGTTGAGAAAACCTGGCCAATCTTAGTTCACATACACTTGCATTGTAAAATATTGACACACTATAACTAGATGGAAAAAAATAACAAAAAGACAGTATTTTACAATATAAGAGAGAATATAAAAGCTGTACAATCGGTCAGTTGCGTTTATGTAGTGGCTTACAGACCCGCCGTGCCACACCCAGGATTGCCCTACAGCTCTCGTTCCGGCACTACGGAGATTAGGGCGAAGCAGGCGTTAGAGCCAGGCAGTGCCTTCCTCAGACCAGGTACTTACAGGAAACAATGCAGGACGTGCATGCTACTGGCAATCACACGGGAAAATGCGATTTGAAGTCTGCGGGTACCAGAGCCTAACGACATTGTTGCATGTCTGTGACTCAGGCCCTCATTATATATTTATTGGACCCTTAGTACTAACGAGCGAACATGTTACTTGTTGTTAATCTATTTTTGCAATTGTGTGTTTTAATTGATTATTTTTAGAGCTAGTTTGTTATAAATTTATAATAGTTTTTCTGGAACAAATTAAGAACTGGAATAAGAGCAAAATAAACTATATATGTAAAGCCAAGACAATGATGCACTGGTCTGCCACCATCATACATTTGTACACGCCTAGCTGACGTGGGGAGGACGGCTGCAGCCTCAATGTGGCCCAGTGGTCAGTAGGCGGCGTGCTGCTGGTCCGTCCAGCGCCAGGTGTCAATGACGGACGCAAGTGCCGTCCATCACCCGCCATGACACCATGGCCTCCCCCGGGGCACGCAGCGCGTTCCCTCTCATCCATCACGACACGTTATGTGCGCGCGCGGCGAGGAACGCTGGACAAATGGATTTAATACTTTATGGGTGGCGGTGCTGTGATCTTGACAAAAGTATATTGCCGTCGTTATTTATGCTATAATAAACTAAGATTTATACATGTGCTTATTGCCCCGACGGGTATTCTATTGAATATTTTGACATGTTTAGTACCTTTACTAAGTGACGTGTTTTAAGTTATTGTCCAGGTTGGATAGTAAACAAAAACGACAAGCCGACACTCATGTCACATGTCAAATGGTCAGTTTATACACCAGATCATCGGTAATAATTGAATCGTTTATGTTTTCAATTAATTTTAATTGATATATCTGACTAAATAAAAAAGAAAAAACTTTCAGACGCATATAGTAGGAAAAGTAAAAGGGTGGTAATTCTATACTTGTAGTCAACCAATTCAATGTTTCCATAAACATTTCCTGTTTAGATCAGTGCGTTGCAAAAAGATCGAAGTAGAGTCGCAGTGAGGTGCTTCCTAAAAATCACATATGGGCTGAGCACACTTCGATCTGGGAAATACGTAGCGCCGTGCAGTCGCAGCGGGAACGCGGTGTTGTGTGACAGGGGGTTTATACATTTTAAATTCAGAACGACGGAAAGTCGAATACCGGGCGGTTAGTGCGCTTGTTCATCTATGCACTCGTACATTTCCTTTCGACGTCAGGGCATACATATCGTTGGTTTATGTTAGTTGCTCAGAGAGTAAGAAACTGGAGAGCCCACCACACATGACAAACTGTTTTTAACAAGCCCAGTGTATAGCACTGATACACGGGAACATTTACCTGAAAAGAACCAAAACTGTACATATTATTTCCTTTATGTAATTTTTTTGTCGAGTTAGCCGGGGATCAAACTCGCAATCCCTGGGTCGGCAGTCTAGTGTTGAACCACTACGTGAGATCCCATCACAATGTCCCAATCGAATACCCAATATGAAAGACAAGACCAGACGGCAGTAGTAGCCGGTTGAGGACAGGCGACATCAGCTTTTAAAATATTACGTCATTTACAAGAGGCGACACGCGACATACACCCGCCTTCATATTTCAACATCACTTTAACCGGTATGTATTGACAAGTAGAATGAACTTGTCAATATGTTAGTCAAATGGTCACCAGTTGCGGCGCCGGGTAAGTGGCGTGTGGCAAACATTTAGCCCAGAAAACAATTCAAAATACATGCCATGTTTTATAGAGTAGATAACTAATGAAGACGTGTTCACGAATTATTTTGTTACTGTAACGTCACTGTCCGAAAGATTCGAACCAAGTGCATGCAACCCTGTTCGGAAATGTTTAGACAAGTTACACAGAAGCTAAGGGAGCAAACGCTAATTTGTGTCCCAATCGACCGACGTACTTGTCTCCCTTTTCTCCAAATAAAGTTCAAGCAACAGTTGTCAATCATGATCATTTATAACATTTCATCCAATGGATAAGGGTTATATTGTTCATCCAATGGATTAAGGTTATATTGTCAGGTGACAATCTAACCTAGTAAATACAAATAAAAACGTAATTCCTGTTTGTGATAAACCTTACCACAAAGGAAAACTACAGAGAGGGGAGAAGATTGTTTGCATTGCACGGTAAATATTCCATCTGCTCATTTCGTCGATACCTCTGGCAGTAGGTCTTTCAAACAACTGCTGCTTATAAAATTTTGCTACATTTTGTATAACGAAAATCTAGGTTTTGTCATTTATGGAATACTTCTGCAAACAAAAGCCCGATATCAGTGAATTAAAAAAAGAGGACTTTATTCGACATGAAGAAACGTACGATTATGATAATTAAAAAAAATCGTAATAAATGTTCTATTTTTTTTTATATTCCAAACCAACCGCTAAACATTGGCCTTGGTGTTGTATGTGTAAATAATAAAATATAATTATAATTATGATTTAGATGTTTACACGTAAAAGATGTCCCATGGCTTATTTTCTTAACGACGATTTCGCAGATCATTTGCGCACAGAAACATTTTCATGTGTTTTGCACAGTGTATTCACGGATAAAATATAAATTAGAATTTGGATAGTATTTTAATAATGTTTCCCACGGTGGCATAAAGGGGACATGGATAAATATTTTTTTAAACTGATGGAAATTACGTGCGACCAATGACAATACGGTTTACAATTCGAAACGTTTTCCCTGGTCCATTATTACGTGCGCACGTACTAGTCATTACTTTCAAAAATATTTCTCCATGCCCCTTTTATGCCACCGTAGCTTCCTCTTCATGAAATGGTTTTGATCTATGTAATGTATCCAGATTGCCCTTCGTTTTTCGAAAGTTGATGAGCAATGGGTAAAACGTCGCTCAAATCACATGTATGGAATTCTCTTTTAAAAGTATGTGGACAAAAAGCATAAATACACTAGTCCTGTACATCCCAACACCAACTTACAGCGGCACCCTGGTGGATTGGGGCTAATCATAACGCTACAGAATCGCACACCGCATCATCGATCTCTCCCGACGGATCGATTCTGGGACTTATCGCACAGGAAGCCGGTGTCTTTGGAATATTTGCAGTTTACATAGCTTTTAAGGAAATCTTTGTTCAAATCGGAACTTCCGAATATGCGCAGTTGCCAATAGAAAGGTAGGATTTGGTTCATAGCTTCTTTAATTAAATGTTGTTTTGTACAAGTTACATTGCCGGTGTGTGCAAAGGCAGCATCAGGCTGTGACATCATAATCGATATGTCTGAAGTCGGCATGGTCTAGACAACATACTCAGCATTTCTCTCTACTCTCTTACTGTTCTTATTACATAATAACTGGAAATCATGTACTTTCTCATGTTACACTTATAAAATTTGCAATTACTGTTCAATTACAAATTACATTTTGTAAGAAAACAACTACTTTTACCTTTTTTGGCAAAAAAAGAATGGGCCATATAAATGCTAAGTTCCATTTCTCGAGTGCAGGTATCGAGTACATGTGTACCGGAAAAATGACTCAAACTGTACATGGCGACGTATTATATAATTATTCTTTATGTTTATTATATAAGTAGTACTCGAAGTGCCATCATAATTGAGGTGTGCCGCCCTGAATGCGAATCTTCCCGCGTGCGTTGCCGAGCCCGCGGCCACCGTGGACGAGATGACGGTCAACGCCAGCGAATCTGACGGTAAGGCCCGGTGGTTGAACGGCTCGCTAAAGAGCGGTTCTCAGATTTGAGGGCAATAACTGTAACGAGGTTTATCATTTTGGTATTGACGTTAAAGAGTATATGTCCGTTCCTGTCACTCATTACAATTATAAAGAAGGCGCAAAAGTAAGTGTATCGATTACAAAAACTAATGCCAACAAATGCACCTTTAGCGAGATATTTCTATCTGAAATCTTAAAACGATTCTCAACGTTTTATTCCGGATACCGGGCTTTAGTGGTCGATCTTAATGAGTGTTAACTATTTACCTGTTGAGTGCAACAATTCAAATCTACATGTCAAAATGTCAATCACGAATAAAGTAGGCATTGTAGGTAAACAATAACCGAGATTTATGGGCAATCAACAATTTATTCGGTACATATCGTGAATACCTTTGTTGGCGTATTTTGCAATATATTTCGGTATTATGTTATTATTTCATACTTTTTGACGATAAAATACTAAAAAGATTTAATAAATAGCTGATAAAAAGATCGTACATATACTCTTTAAAAATGAGGTCGTACCATTAAAAAAATAAACGTGAGACTATACCATTTTCCCATATACATTATAGTCGTTAGTTAACTTGTAAGTGGAAAATTTTCTTGTTTTAAATTCAATTGTTCATATTCATGCTATGTGCCTTTCGCACTTTTGAGATACTGGTACATTCATTTAACACTCCCAAGAATAAAGGGTTAATATCTTCATTACCGAGAATGTCTGAATACTTAAGAGTAATACAATTGATGAACAGATCTATCTATTAAGATCTCGACTTCATGTAGATCCCAATGTATGAAATTCACTGTTACCGCCACATACTTTCTGTGAAACAATTACTAAATATTCACAAGAGGCTACGTATGTATGGTAATGTATACACCATGTAAGTATTAATCTGTAAACACCGCACACGTTCTCACAGAGATCATTCTAACGGCGGGAAAGCGGGACGGTCGAGCGGTCGTCCGTCTGGACCGCCACCACGCCACGGAGATCGCGGGCGCAAAGATACACCAAGTGACCACCGGCCAGTACAAGGGACTACTTATCAACAAGAAAAAACCAAGTATACTTTCTTAAAAAAAAGTTTTATACCTTGCAAGCGACAAACGTGTAATAAAGATAAGTATCTTAATAGACATGTTGTACATAGTTTTAAACAATAATAGAAATACATGTAACACAAACAAGTTGACAACAACCAACCAACCACTTTTCTACCCGCGCAGATCTAGAGGGCGGTGAGCCGGCGGAAGCGCGGCTGGAGTTTCTCGCCTACCTCGTCAACAAGGACCGCAACAATGCGCCGGTCCGGGACGCCTGGACGCTGCGCTTCTGGTTCCGAGGAAAACCGGATGGCCTCACCAAGAAGCGCACATTCACGCAGTACTTCACCGACCTCATGAGCCCCGACCAGTTCCCTAAAAGTCAGTACCAACACAAACATTACAAATTGATATGACATACCGGTTTACAATAGGACCCGTGCTGATTATTATAATGATGGTAATGATGTTAATGATGATGTTAATGATGATGTTAATGATGATGATAATCATGATGATGATGATGATGATGATGATGATGATGATGATGATGATGATGATGATGATGTTGTTGATGATGATGATGATGATGATGATGATGATGATGATGATGATGATGATTATGATGATGAGGATGATGATGATGATGATGATGATGATGATGATGATGATGATGATGATGATGATGATGATGATGATGATGATGATGATGATGATGATGATGATGATGATGATGATGATGATGATG
>Ga0224511_10000092_pt1 | contig 28921 bp, 20 predicted proteins | sample SF_May12_sed_USG_2_FD_169988 | JGI IMG/M metagenome (GOLD analysis project Ga0224511, IMG submission 169988) | Sediment microbial communities from San Francisco Bay, California, United States - SF_May12_sed_USGS_8_1 | ecosystem: Environmental > Aquatic > Marine > Sediment | place: USA...
GCATCTGTGATTCACTCAGTCAATTCGATTGAGTTACTTAGTTACCCACTCATTTAGTTTTGTTTTGCACTCAGTAACTCCGTAAACCAATCACAACCATAATAAGTATTTTAAGCATGGTAAGATACATTCCATATACGAGAAGGCATAGGATTGTCCTGTTTTCTCTTACTCACTTCAACCAGAGACATGAAGCTTATGAAGTCAACAGTGGGTTCTTGTTCGTTTCTATGCCGACTGCATGAGTACTCAAAATGTAGTTAGATGCGAACAGCCGATCATTTTTTTAGTTTTGTTTTCTATAATTTTAAGCATCATTATTTAGTGATAAAGTAAAAACTTGCCATTTTCATCAACTGTAATGTCCACTCCTGATGACCCATAAGTGAAGCTTGGGTACAAAACATCAAAGGTCGTCCCAAACGTACCATCAATGAACCGTGCCAGCTTGACTGGCTCTTATACTGCTTCGCTCGCCCACTACAACGCCCGCCCGAATAGCCAGGTAACCTGGCTACGAGCTTTGTCCACATCGGCTGTCAGTTGTCTTCTCATTGCCTATGACAACCTTACAAGCACTGAATGAAGGAGTAACCAGCCTACAGCGAGTTGAACTGAACTGTCTTAGGTTGGTAGTGTATGTTATTCTTCAGTCACCTCTCCCGCACCTTATGCTAACTGGTTCATATGCTTTTACATATGTATATGAAGCTACAACGACCAATCATCGTATAGTTTCTCGTCCACCGGATTTATATTCAATATGGGGTGCCACTATAGTGTGACAGATCTCTGATTGAATTACTAAAGGTGCTTTTACATTCCGTCTGGCCCGCCTCGGCTTTTATAGTTTAAAACAGATTCCTCGGACGCCCGATCCCGGATCACTTGTGAGCCAATAAATGGTGCCGAAGCTGTGTTTCCGAGAGCTATAACTATTTTCGATCCTAATTTTTAAAAAAAATTGATCCGCTATTGAGTTCTTTCACTCCAAGTTGCCTCTATTCTCAGTGCAGCTTTGTGGTGTTTTTGAGGGAATATTAAAGCAAAATCAAATAAACTAAAGCTTTCACCAATCCTAGTACGAAACCAGAAACACGCGAATGTTACCAGGTAGTTTCTGAGTGAGTAATTTGATTGGTTGACGAGTCGGCCGTCCAAGGCAGATCAAACAAATTTTGTCTTTGGGAGGCAAATGCTCGGAGGTCCGAGGGAGCGTCCGAGGCAGATCAGATGAGACTTTTATAGTCACATTTTTGGAGGGAGGCCAGGCGTCTGTTTTAAGCGTCTGATTCGAGGCGGACCGGACAGTTTGAATAAAACCACCTTAACACATACGTACTTAGCACACTCCATTGCGCATAGTGTCTGATTGTAACATTGTTTGTATTATTTGCAGCCGGAAAGACTGGGTGAGGATGACTGTAAATCTGAATGCGCAGTGAGAAACTTCCTCATTAAGCAGTAGTCATCACTGAATAAATACTACTACGTACTGGAGGTTTTATATATATGGCCAGAGACCTTCTTAAACCTGTGACCATAACCTAGCCAGTCTGATCAACATTTTATACTCTGACCAGAACACATGCCAACAAATCAACCTGTGTTTATGTGAAGACTATATACCTTTACTGATTACTATGTGCTACCTTTTGTTTCACCTGTGATGGTAAGTGATTGACTGTCTCACCAATCTATATTGCCAACTTGTTCATAATTTAATAAAACAGGATTGTCATCACATATATCATTCGCTGTAATGTAGTCTCTATCGACGTAGTCATATGTCATTTTATGCTATCTTGTGAATCTTATGATGAGGAAAACGCAGTAGGGGCTAGCACTCAAAACGACCAATGCAAAGCTCTCAAATTACGGACTCCTCCCAATGACTATAACGCTTAATTATAGTCATTAGAATATAATCGCTGCAGACCTGTCTATAGCTCTCTAGGCTTGCATGGTTCCCTCATGCTCACTGAATGTAGGATCAAAGCAAATACTACATGACAACCCAACAAAAAAAAATATCTGTTTGGCCTCCAGATCCCCAAAAACCGGAAGTATGCGGATCACAAAAACACTATCTGGGTGTTTTGCATCTCATTATATCCAATTATAGCCCATGAATCTTCACACATTACGGATCAGTCTCCATCAGGATGGTATATGCACCAAGTGGTGTTCTCACTTAGATAGAGATATTGCTGTCAGGTTGGCACGTCTGCCATAACAATGGCCGCAAATGATGACTCCATCATCGCCTCTAGTCTTGTTAAGGTAACTTAACATCTCTCTACTGTGTGACTGTGTAAGTATTGTCTGTTTTATCCTAAAGTTTTCTTTAAAATATTTCTTGCTTTAATTCAAAAATAGGTTTTGCAGCTATTACATCGTTGCAGCGAATATTGAATTTCAATCCTGCAGCTCTTGAACCCACGCAGAAAGTCCTTCAGGAGGCCGTGAACCTTTCATCTCTTTCATCACATTGCATCACATTTTGCATGAGCAATAAAAAATCTTGATGTTTGTTGGTTTGTTGGTCTTTTGATAACTCTCAGTTCTTTGTGAAGTCACCAAATTGCGCTTTTTGTATTTTCAGATATTGGTCATGTGACTGGAGCTGCTGAATCGAGCCTTTCTGTGAATAACTGAAATCAAGATGCACCGTGAAGTACTGTGAATTCTTACCTGAAACCTGTCTATATAGCAGAGTCAGCATGACCAAACTCATAAAACTGGCATTAAATTTGGCAGGTATAGTGTGTCCTGCTAGCCTGGATAGACTGGTACTATAGGCACCCTGCATCTAGGGGCCATCTGTTTGAGCCATGACTAACTGGAACTTAATTGGAACTTGATTTGACACATAGTGTTTGCTTGTACTGAGAGATTGTGGTTGTTTATTATTATGTACTGTATAGTATTGCAATACCTTCATTCAATTCAAAACTCATAACTTCAATTGTGTCTGAATGCCGGACATTGATATGAAGTCTTTTTGTTGAGGTATTGCGCACAAATGAATATTTTCTATTTGGAGATACGCCAATGTATATGAATGCACGTATGTGTGCAGAATCATATCTGTAGATTGTGTATGTCTACATTTCACCAACACATGGCAGGATATGGATTTTATATTTCTCTTGTAGTGTTGTGCCTAGTGTCATTTGCGTATGACCAAAGGTATATCATCTGTTCATCTACGGTTAGGGTGACTAAGAATGATTATCTTGTCTCTCCCTTCACCTGGTCCAGCATCTCTAATTGTACAACTAGACTAGAGGTATGTCATCCGGTGTTTTCCTTGAGATTCCTAAAGAATTATCTAAAGGTCTAAGCTCGTACAGCCTCTACAGCGGATTACGTTCATGTCCAGTACAGTGAATATGCAATAAATCATCCCAGATAAAGAAAAGTCGCGTTATTAAGACTCCAAAGTTGACCGGTGCCACAAGGGCACTTCTCAATGGTCAGTTATAGTTGGCTTCGCTATGAGAACTAAGCAGAATGAAGTGCTTTCTCATCACCTTGCCGCGATTCCACTAATCGAACCAATCTGTTTTTCTTTCGCTTGGTTATCCTCCAGCACACATGGCTTCATCTTTGGAAGTTATTCTATCCCCTATCGTAGACAGAATAAAAACACTTACTCCTATTTCTCACACCCAAGGGTGTATGCAGGTGTCAACTTTGCTTTACATTTCGCTTCGATTCTGTGTCTTTATTTGGTCACAAAGTGAAACCCGTGTTCACTCAGTCAGATTATTGGGACTGAGATGCCAGCTGCATACTGTTTCTAGAATCAGTAGACATGCATCAGATAATGTCTATGACAGCATAGCTAGCGTTACCGTTAACTACAAATTTCATCAGAAGATAATCAGCTATGAACGATATCTTTCACCATCATTAAAGAAGCGAAGAAATAATTACACAGTCGAGCACCTTGGGAAGCTTCAACCCATATAAACTATGTATACTGGTGTAGCTTTTAGCACTAATATTTGGTCTCAGGTCCTGATATATCATAACGATGTGCTGCGTCTATCTGGAGCTCACTCAAAAAATCAATTTTTCACAAATATGGACCTGTCTATAAATGTGACGAAACAGAAAAACACAGAATTTCTTGAACCTATTCACATTCAGCTGTTTAGTTTGTCGTCTTTTTTATTCCCGCGGTTACCACCCGCAGAGCTCTTTACTGGTTACAGAGAGGCATATTCCCAGGACCTCATGGTGAAATCCTGTCGCGGATAATCACAATAAACCTGCCCTTTCATGGTGACACGGGATGTCAGGACTATCTCAGATTTACCTATCCTAATCGGGAGTTCGTCACCCAGAACCTGTGCCAACGCGGTCAGATCTCCTCAACATACCTGCTCTCTGCCAATCACATCGATGTGCAGCTGATAACGAAGACAAAATCAGGAGCTTTTGAGATTGTCTCTTCTGGTATGTGAGAATTCACCGTAAACACAATTCCGATGAAATTTCGTAACTGGTCATGGTGGTGGTATATAAATAACAATTCAAATCAAGTGATACTCAATTCTAGGCATTATTTTAATTGCGGTATTTGTATTTTCCCGAAAAAATAAGTCCCACTTCCCACTAATGAACCACTTCCCGTTATAAAGCTTAGATTTTGGTGGATAATGTACCAGTAATACCCAAGATGCCTAATTCACCAAAATATCTTATCCGTATATTTAAATATGAGCTCTTACTATGTATCAGGGCCAAAACTATTGGATTTACATGGTGGAGCACATTGCTTGCCAGAGGGGATAGAATAATAAGGCGATACTTGATTGTTATGTCGCCCTCCTTGGGCGATCATAGCCATAATAATAGAGAAGTACAGCTGTTGGCCCCCAAGCGACTGCATCCGTAATATTGAATCAATTCTTCAGAGAAGACCGGGATATCTCCTATAAGCCATCCTGTCGTCATGCAGCTACCTGTACTGCATTTGGTGTTAAATGCCAACTGCTTTTTCATTTGAAAGCCCTTCTCACACCTCTGTTTTTATTTTGAAACTTCAGCAATTCAAATACAACAACATCCTCTCCGAGAGAAGCACTTCATTTAGTGTGATATGATCATTTGAATAATCATATTTTGTGTATTTTCAGTTGAGTATATAAGGGATATCTGTTTGGATTCCTCTATCTATCTGGCTGACCAGCCCAGTGGTTATTTGAGAACCCAGTGGTATCCCGAGACTAGAGGCATAGAGCGCTGTCTGTCACAGGTCAGAAATAAACATGCAACATGTACGAGCTGTCAGATCTGCATTGAGATTCTAACTGTCTAAGTGAAAATAGTTAATGGTAGGAGTGGGAGTAGGGAGGGATAGGGTATCTTCTTTGCTACTCAAGGTGCATTATTCATGCTAGTCGGAATTTGATCTATCTTGAGTAGGCATGAAACCACCAATTTTCTTAGAGGCTTTCGAGCATGAAATCAATATATACCTTTTAGCATTGTATTGGATAGCATATGTGATATACATACATTGTATACATCATTATGCATGGGTATAATACGCTGACCTACACATTTGTGATATAATCACCTTAGAATATACTCATCAGTGCTTGACAGGTGACTGTTGATCCTGGCCAGAGGTTATTTATTGATGTGTTGGATCAGCAGAGACTCGGCTGTAACCTAGCGGAGCAGTGTCGCCCCGACTCCTTTCTAAAGATGAACGGAGACTGCAGCTGTGACAGTAATCTCCATATCTCTGACCTTCACATGCTGGATATAGACTATTATAACAATGGTGTCAGGCCAGGCAGACTTGTCTATTTTGAAGGTGAGATTGATATAATTTTGTTAATGGCTAACAAGGCGGAACCAAAACATTAAAGGCGTTATGACACGGTCAATGGTAGATGCACTTTCGGAGTTGTGTTTCCCATTCTTAAAGGCTCTCGACTGAGAATGGTATTCTGATGGTATCAGACAGGCTTTCTCAGTCTTCAGTCATCAATGACTTGTGTACTTGAATTTAAAAGGTTTGTAACTCGTTTTGTATGACGCATAGCCATTTGCGTATAATTTATACTTGCATTTTGAGGGGTTGAAATATGTAATAGGTGTGCAGGAAAGAGTATGGAGCCTTGCTGAAGGACACACATGCAGATAAAAAAAATACACATATCATAATAGGTCTGATAAACTTAAATTCAACTACTCATCACTACACAGAGAAATCACACCGATGTTTTGCGTTTGTAGTGTATGGGTGTCGCCTATCTAACCTGACTTTGACACGGGCTCACGCGAGCATGGTGCCGAGGACGTTTGAGGCGAGTATGGAGTGTGATACTGGCTACGCTCTGCATCCTGATCGTGAGACGGAAACAATACTGGAGAATCACTGCGATATATCCTCTTCCATGTGGTTGCAGCCAGGCATGACATGCTTCGGTCAGTGTCTATTTTAATGTCTATGTGAGGTGCTGAGTAGATAGCAAAGCTATTATCCATTGAGGCGGCCGGCGATCATGACTTCGCTGATGTTATGAATTTACAATTATGTGTCCCAGGCCATCATGGACGTGCACCATGAGACCCTAAAGCAAAACTGGATCCTAGTACCTTACCATCAATAATTTTAAAAGCACCCGCTTAATACAAAGGATTTAAAATTCTGTGGGCGTCCTTCAAGTCCTTTCGTGCACGCTTTCTCAGCCTATGATGGATCATTTGTTATTATAGCCCTGGTGGTTATAGCCCTAATGGATTAGACCAAGCTGATGATTCTGGTTTATGACTTCACATTCATCTCCAATAGTATAGCCTCAGTAGTGATCCTGGATTTTGGAGATTGTTAGGTCACATATAAATAAGGGTTCATGATAACTTTTATAATTTGGTTGGCTGGGTTTCTAGCCATCATTTTATATGGACCTATGGATTTGATTTGTAGCTGTGGACTGTAAGAGCCCGCCAGATGTTACACACGCTACTGTGACCTACACAAATACCCAGTACCCAGCCACGGCAATCTATGCCTGTAATGGGGACTACAACATCATTGGCTCACCAATTGTGACATGTCAATCAAATAGGCAGTGGTCTCCGCGACCATTTTGCAGCTTGACCACCACAAGTTCAACAACAACAACCCCTACTACTACAACAACAACAACAACAGTAGCCACTTCTGTAACACAAGCTCCGAAGACTCCCCCTCGTATAGAGTCAATCTTTGAGACTATCATGGTGACTGAGACGACCGAATCACCTGAAAATGCTACCTTACCCAGTGCTGATCCTAACAGTAAGACGCTTTCTGTGCCGCATAAAGACACCACACCAGATAAATCTCAAATCCTGACAACTTTATCAACTTTATCTGAGAAGGGGAAGATTTGCTGGACAACTAAAGATTTGCTAAAAGGGACCCTTTCAAGTCTAAAGTTTTCCACCATTTACCCTTTTTTGAGATGAAAGTCAACGCAAGCTTTTGCTTTTGTTTTTGTTTTTCTTCCATTTTATCAATCCCTTGTTCCCTGATAACAGGGATACTTTGTTAGAACCTAGGAGCGTATTGAAGCCAGATGCCCATTCTACCACCATCATTGATTGTCTGGGATTCGAACCCACGACTCACGCGCCCCCACACTACTAAACCATGACTGCCCCGAAGGTCAAAACACACTGATCTTTAAAGCGTAAGGTCGTATTCCTTATATTTTATTATCTAGCCCTGGAACAGCCTTTTCAGTTGCCAGTATGAAGAAAGTAAGTCACTTTTTTAGTGAGAAGATCATTTGTTACAGATAAAGAAGATGCTCTGCCAACAGCTGAGGATAAATCTAACACGGATTTAGCTATTATATTAGCCTCTGTATTTGCAGCTACTGTCAGCATTTCTATCATTATCTCAATCATCAGTGTGATAGCATACAAAAAGTAAGTGTACAGTCTACCAAGCTAATACGCAGACATGAGTGGGGACAGTCTACCAAGCTAATACGCAGACATGGGTGGGGACAGTCTACCAAGCTAATACGCAGACATGAGTGGGGACAGTCTACCAAGCTAATACGCAGACATGAGTGGGGACAGTCTACCAAGCTAATAGCAGACATGAGTGGGGAGAGCTTTGGCTTTATTACATGGTCCACCTGTTGCGGTATGACCAGGGTATCCCATCGATCCAATATTTGAAACTCCGTTCACCTGAATCATAAGTCACTTTATACAGCTAGCCCCACAATTCCACAGGTTGCACCAGATCTCGGTCTGGAGTTGGAGAGCTGCTGCTCAGTATGAAAAACCTGCTGCTGTAGCATTACTTCGATTTAATGGATGTTTGGGAGATGAAGGACTAAGCTGAATCACTCATGGGTCACATGCAATCCTGTGTTGTTCGATTGGCACTTAGAAGCTATGAAGACGGGTCAGCAGAGCAGAAATGTATTGATATTGCTTGGTTCTGTATCCAGGACCATGCACGCATATATTTAACTGGTGGATTTCCGCCAACTTTTTACAGGAAAAAGACAGATCGCCATATTCAGCAGAAAAGAAATGACTCTAGCGCGAGTGAGTCCAGTGGCCTAACTCCCACAACGTATGATGCGTGGGAGAAGACAGTTCCCGCTCAGTATGATATAGCTAGTTATGGTATCGAGATGAATCATGCACTGCATGGTGTTACTCTGCGTCCGCACACTGAACATTGCTTCAAGGATAAGTTAGCTGCCGAAATAGCCAGAAGGTAATGTGAACACATGGGGTTGAACAAGAACAGTGCCAAATGAGCATTGTATAGTGATATGATGACCCTCACTTTTGTAGTACGTATTTGGAAAGGTAGGGTCCTCCATAAAGTTATCATCTCTCAGGAAATCTCAATTCAGTTCCTTCAGCAATTTTTATTATAGGAGGACAACTTCCTGCTAATTTATTTAAGTATGATTTTATAAACTATTCAAAGGGTGCACTTTACCTTCTGTAATGATAACTATAGTGGGAATGAACAGAAGCCCTAGCTGTACTTCTAGTAACAAATTGTTGGTAAGCAGTTTGGAATGCTACAATGCTCTGTACTGTCCTTTGGTGGGTGCTTATGTATTCTCCTCCTCAAAATATTATTAGAAATGTTTGAGTAATGATGTACTTGATACATGCGCTGTGTAAGAAGAAAACCCAGACAATTCTGCCAGAGTTCCCGCAACACTGCGGATAACATAAAAAAGGGCATTCATTTGATGTTTTAGATCATCCTCATTAGTCTACACAAAGGTATGGAAATCCGCCACAAGTGGAGCCCTGCAGCTTAACCAAGCTCCTAGCGGGGGTCAAGGTATGCAATGTTTTATCTAATCATCATTGTGTTGGATAGGATATGCCACTGCCTTGTTACATGATGTGTTCATGACCTTAGGCCAGTAGAGAAAAGATATACTTTTCTTACGAGTTATTATTTCACAGAGTAATGAACATGTGGCCTACTTTGTGCCAGTTCTACCCATACATATTAATGATTCTATGTACGTACACAATGTGGGTAGGGTTTCATCAATATTCTCGGCTGACTGCCTAAATCAAAGAGTTATTCCAGGGAAGATGTATCTATGGTCTAATTACATAACATTTCCACCCTACCATCACTGCCCACCACATTGGCCAGGCATGGACCCCTTCAGTATGGACATTTTTGGGATTGTTTGTTGGTTGCTGTTGGCGACATGGATGTCTGTGACATTTATGATTTTAGAAGGATATACGGTAGAGACCAGGTATAACTTTTACCACTGATCATGCAGTTGAATCAGTCAATTTTTGGTTAGGAGGTCCATGTTCTATTCGTTGGTTTACCCGGTTCATGAAAGCCAGAAGCTATGACTGAATCTAAATGATGAACCGGTTTCCTGTCTGAATCCTTTCTAACAATCTGAAATATCAACCGTAAAAATGTTGAAAATCCGTCAGCTCAGAGAATTCTGTAATCTAGCATACTACAATACGGCCATCACTCTCGCTTTAAAGATGGGGTGACCGTAAACATATACCAGTTTCATGGGCTGTCATTATTATCATTATTATAAGTGGTATAATTTCTTACAGATTTCCTCACCTCAGACAGTAAAGTCGATCTGCTGGATAATGACCTTTATGATAGAATCAATGGACCAACAGAGTCGACTACAGACAGTCTGCCAGTGGGTATACATGTGCCAGCTCCACCATCTAACGATAATGGTACGCAGACATATGTGGGAGAATATTCCGAAATATATTGGATTGTGGTTGCACTCCCTAACAGGAGTCTGCAACATTCTCCAGTATTTTCAGTGACTAACTTACCATGGGTAGCTACTCCTTATACAAACCAATTCCCCAACACATGCCTGCGGCGGTTGAGAAAATTTCTCCTCAACAACTCCGCAACAACTCCCAATATAATGGTAGGCGATTTGGCTTTCTGGTGTGGGGGTACCAATGCTGACGTAGTTGGCTTTCCCCGCATGATACATGTCTACTAATAGAATGCACAAAAATGCTCGCTGAAGTCATGAAGCCATTCTAATAAATATGGAACAGATTTGACTAGAGTTCCCCGAAGGCACGCTATAAGATAAAAACCTGTGAGGTTCTGGGAGTTTTCTTGTATGGACCAAACATAGAGTTAGAGAGGATAACTCACAAACTGAGAGCCTAATAGTGATTTCGAGTTGTGTTCTCTTGCTGTATGAGTCCACTCTAGTTACACTTCCTACATACTTAATGGAGCTGGTTTGCAATGGTTGGACATGCAGCAGTAAACCACATATGATTTTTGATATTGTGATACCTTCCGGATGCGACACTCACCTCATCTTGGCTTCTAGCTTCATCTATGATGCGTATCGATTTCTTGCCTCTCAATGTGCACCTAGAGCGAACAGGATATTGGCAACACCATAGCACCATGTATAGGATTATTCCATGGGCAGCACATTCTACCACGAAGGCTCTGAATGTGTCTGGTACCAGTTTTATGTGTTTGAAGGTCTGAACATCTTATTGTATCATGATGATATTGTAGAGGACTATTACGATGACCCGAATGATGTATGTTATGACCTGGTGGATGATGAGGTAGACGACTCCGATTTCACCGAAACTATACCATCAGACGATGAGGCAGAACCCATCGATGAGCCTCTTTATGACACTGTATTCTGTTAATATGGGCTTATAGTAGAAATAAGCAACCAGAAGACTTGTGTGGGTTGGTCGCCGTCAGTGTTGCCACTTTTACTTGAGTTTACCACTGGGACATTAGAAAATTCATTCATTGGATATAAATCATGAATATATTGTTTATATGGTTATATCATTAAATTTATTTTTTGAAAGCGAAGTATCTTGATAATCTAGCAAAACGCTATTCAAATAACGAGTCGAGTTGTTGAGGCTAAAGCTAATTACATGTATAAGATCAAACTAAAAGTTCCGGGCTACTACCAACAGATTGCTACTGTCCATATTGCGTGTTGGCACTGAATTCGAATGTTTCAGTCATACATCTAGCTATGATCAACTTTTACAATCTAAAGGCTCGTAGCCCGAGTCAAAACTCTGCTTGGCCAAACAAAACTACAGCTGGAATGAAATGATAAAAATCAGCTGTCATTCTATGAATGCCCTACTAAATTAACATCCGACTTGAGATCAATCGCTCATCATTACATCAAACTGTAGCCCAAACTAACAGAAAACATTCGCAATATAAATCATGAAAATTACAAACTGACTACAATGATGCACAAAAAGAAACGGAATAGGTACACTATAGTAATAATGTAGTGTCATCTAGCATTGGCTTACATTGATAAATGAGACGAAATTACGCGTGGATAATTTCAGTACAAAGCTTATGGAAAATCTGTGTGAAAATCTTCTCCGAGTCCAAGATTGCAATGAATTCTGTACTAAATCCCTACAGGGTCTATGACCAACTAGTTCTCGAATAGACACAAGTACACTTACTATAGACCCTCCAAACGAAACCGACCTAATTTAATATAATAATAGTGGATAAAAGAGGAACATGCGATACTAATCACGATATGCACAAGATAGAGATTCGCGACAACACAACTAGAACTAGGCGGATCTATCAACCAACTACTTGCCAAACATAGAAAACCTTCGAGCTTTGAGCAATCATAGTCTAGTCATTCAGAAGCTAACTGAACACTAACATGAAATATAAAAATAAACTCTATAATGTACAAACAGTCGACGGGATTTCTTCCCTAAAGCTTTACGATCCCTGCCAATAACGGGCATGCTTTGCATCTACATTAACTTGCACAAATTCCCGTCCAATTCACTGTAGGCTTATCCATACGCTAGCTTCACCAGTCAGCCGTTTCATTCTGTCCATGCACTACGCCTGCTGGCTCATGTTCTGTCCGCGCACTATGCCTGCCGGCTCATGTTCTGTCTGTGCACTATGCCTGCCGGCTCATGTTCTGTCCATGCACTACGCCTGCCGGCTCATGTTGTTATTATCATCCACGTTTGAATCCGCTTTGGTCATTCTACCACTGGGCGACCCAAACCCAGGGGAGAATGTGTCAGCAGGGGAGTAGACAGAGCCATAGGACTGGCTAGAGGAGTAGCCAGGACTGAGTACGCCCGATGAGGAGGAAGCTGATGCCGATCGGCTCGCTGATGATGCCTGGGCAGCTGCAATCAGACAACATGAATGAGAGTGCCATACAGAGGACGCCACACCACATACATTGTGCCTGACTGACCTAATCTTAACATATCCAACTCAAAGAGATCAATTTTCAGTTAGCGCGCACAGCCTCGTACTGAACATCACTGTGCAATAAGACCAGTGCTCAACGCAGTACCCATCAATTTGAAGAAGCTCGAGGGGCTCGTCATATCGAGAAGCCTTTCAGGGGACTCACCCAGCAGCTGCTGTTGCTCCCGTAGCGCGACTTGCTCTCGTGCGGCTATCTCAGCTTTCTTAGACATGACGATGAGAGGTATGAAGCCTTCCTTCCAGGTGAGCTGCAGGGCACACCAGAGACCCGTGCGAGCCTTACGACACGTCTGAGACAGCTCAGCTATAGCGGCTGCCAGAGCCACTACGTCTACAAGATAGAATACTAGACTTTTCGTAACCAGTGACTCTCACTCATCTAAGTGAGCCCCATCCGTACTATCATAACAGTGGGTCAATTATATACCCCAGTGTTTCTATAGGAAAAACGGCTAACTTTACAAGCCACCGTAAAAACAAAGTGTCAGTCATATATACAGACCTACTATCATCATCACATTTCCAATAATGAAGTGTCGATCTTTGAACTAGGAGTAGGTCTTTGATTTTGACCTTTGAATTAGAAGTTGTCCCAGTTACCTTTCTCGTCATGGTTACGCGGGCCGCCGGATCGGTGACGATTCGTGGCGTTGATGATTTCCTCTTTACGTCTAACCTGTACCTTACGGATACCATCCAGCCACATCTCCATGGCAGAGTGTATGTTAGCATGAAGGCTCTCCTCTCGTAACTTCTCCATCTTAGCTATCAGGGTGATAACCTGTAAGAAGCGGTAAGCCTCTACTCAACCCATTCAGCATTATATGTGCTGCCAAGAGTGGCTCTATATGACATGCGGAGAACCACAGTAAGTGGCCTCCCTCAATTTAGAAAGCAGTGTTAAATGATTGAATCAAAGGACTAGGGCAGCCCATGAGTTGACTTGTGCAGACAGAGGCTTGCCCCAGAAAAAGGATCCCCAACTGACTAAATATAAAAAGGACTACAGTAACATACAGTGGCCCGCTGCTAAAAAGCAAAAAAAACCAGACAAAACTAAGGCCTCTCCATAAAAAGACAGATCTCGTTAAACACAGCTTGTAGCTTGTGCTGGCTGGTACACTATGTACACTCGACATAGCGCTAGTGAGTTGTTGGAAGTCGGATACAACTACGGGATTGGCGCAGGTCACAAGCAACCGGTTATCACCATTACTGGGAGATCCGTTCACTCACCCTGGCATGCTCTTTGAATGAGTCGATGATAAGTCTATCCACTCTAGACGGGTTCGTTGGCAGTCGCGGGATTATCATATTATTGGCACTTGTCACCTTTTTACCCGAGTTTTGTCGCGCCAGCTCTCCTTCTGTCTGTAAATGTGTAAATTGATACTGACATTATGACTGCATGCTCCATGGATTCTGGATGACATTACCAAAGCAGTGATTTACACACACAGCATAACGTTTGACTAAATGAGATCATACATCCCTTCAAAAGGTTTTGCTAACGAGAAAAACCATTCCAATACTACAGAGATATGATACTAATAATAAAATCCTGAGCTTCCCTTCCGGGAACGGTTCGAATCGGCGGATTTCTGACAAACAAGCTGTGGGAAAATACCAGTTTTAATCACCAGCTTGTTGAGCCAAGGGTACATCGCATGTGTATTAAAGCATATGCAGAGTAGGTATTACCATAGATTATTGACGCATAGTTTAATTGTAAGCGCATGTCTCTGAAACCACTACAATAATTTGCATTTCTATTACCATTATTACCAGAAGTGCGGCGTAACAGAACAATACCGAATTGTCGATAATTGCATTATCCCCCAATTGTCCTGAGCTGAGTGCCTGCTTTCGTTAGTTGCTGCGAACTGGATACATGCTTCTATCAAGGTCAATTTGGTCCGCATACTGTGTCACTTTATTTTAACATAATTATCTAATGTGTAAAGCGCCAACTCGTCGATAATGGCGGTCAGCAGGCGACGACCGGCGGCAATCAGAGCGAGGAGACGTAAATGATTCCGCATGCAAATCCCTGGTTGGATTATGGCAGAAGCTCAAAACCTTTGAGATATCAATGTTAAACCAGAGATCCCATAGGGAATACAACATTTTCACGAACTCATGTCCAGCTTCTCACTAAAATGGATCAATCCACACAGCGACTGATATATCTAGTGGAATTGGGGTTATGTCAGAATATGGTATAGCCCCCCCTGCCACCTTTTTTAGGTTGCTTTCTCACAACATTGGTCAAATAAGGTAGGGGGATATATTAATTAGTAAAATTTACACTGCATATGTCAGTACAAAAACATGCTAGGTTGGATCATTCAGATCGCAGGAAGATCATGACAGCTTTTCAATTTAACAGCCGTATGGATTCCTTCGAATTCAATTGAGATCTTAACATAATATGTGGTCATTTTTTGTAATATCACAGATCCCCTGAGTGCTACATTACCTTCTTCCTTTCTTTTTCTAGATTCTTGAACTGGTCATAGGCATCCTCCAATTTGATATGTAAATCATTCGCTGGCCCAGTGCGCCTACAATTACTTACTACAATTACTTACGCATGACAAAGGACTTGATAGTCAAGAGCCTGGACAGGTGATCAGTCAGTGAACTCAGATAAGGGCAATCGCACAGGACATAAATGTCATCGCCCTGGATTACATCTCATCGGTATCTAACTAAAAGCTGTAGCCAGTAAGCCAAACCAGTCTATGGTTTCATGATTTTCGCCAAGACCTATATGTGGTCCTGATTAAAACGTAGTCAGCAGCTGCAGCCAGATCAATACCTTGGTGGTCTATGCTGATATTGCTGGTATTGTGACTGCTGCTGCTGTTGTGGTGAAAGCTGAACCATGTCATAGTAGAGCTCTCCTCTGGGACCGTAAAATAGTGCAGGCATCAGCTGATTTTGATAAGCGTCTGTACCGTAGACTACAAAACAACAATCCTGACTATTTTCCTATCAGCTAACACTGGGAATGGGTATACCCTCCTCAATGGTAGACCACCCTCGGTGAGTTAACCCAATGCACCTCTTATATCACCTATCACCAGATCTTATGGGAAGCAAGGCTCTACGAGCTAGGTACATAGAGTTATTTTCTAACTCTATGGGTGGGTAGCAGTGCAGGTTGTGACGTAAGTACACTTTATCTAATAATAAGTTATGTACAGACTGTAGATAAACAAATGCAAGTCTAGTAAGTGCATCTGTACTTTGGATTTGAGCACTTGGAACATTGGATCAATTGAATATACTCTGTAGTACAATCACCTCAAGTGATCTATCTCAAACTATAACGCTGTAGGGGAGAAAGCCCAAGGAGGATACTGGTCATGCTGGGAGCAGCTAGTTGTCAGGGACTGAGAGCAGCGCGGAGCAGCAGAGCAGACCGGGAGGGCCGCGATGCAGATAGGGCAAATGGATGTGGTTGACTATACCTTGCTGAGGGTTGAAGTCCAGTGAGTCATGCTGATGTGCTCCCAATTGATGATGCTGCAGTGCGCTGTGAGGAATCGGAGACATACCGGACTGCGGACTGAGATGCACCGGGCTGCCGAGATGAGTGCCTCCGCTCTGATACACACCATGCAGGGAGTGAGGAGAGTCGGGTGCACGACTGGCTGGCGAACCCAGACCACTTCCCTGGTCACTCATTGGGCTGCGCTGTAATTAACCAGTCACCAACATGACAGTGTGATGGTCAGACAGTCGTGGGCACAAATGGCTACACAAACGGCACAACTATTCTATGCTAGCCCAAAGTAACGTAATACCAAATGGCTGTCCGGCAGCGTTCACCTACCGACATCATCCCGTATGCCAGTGGTGATCCCTGCTCAGTTTTCAGTTTCTGCTGCTGATGAAGGGACTGCCTATGGAGCTGTGACAGCTGTCCACCTCTAGCCTGCATCGCATACTGCATGGCTGACTGCTGACCGGGGCTCAATGGCGAAAAGTTGGAGCCTCTTACTGATCTCATCATGGGAGCTGTCATAGGGAATCGTTGGGTCTGGTGCACAGCAGGATCTGTAACAATGAATTAAAAAATAAACTGATGTAACAATACTGGTTTGGCAACATACATGCTTTAATCTCAATTAGCAAAGCTAAATGTCTATAATATAGATATTGAGGTTGACAGATTCGGCTCTATTTGAGAGGAGCCTGACTTAGAACAACGCATAACATCATGACTCATCAGGCATAGTAGCATAGCCTACTTGAGTGAAGATGGGTGCAAGTCATTTACTATCTCCTTAATCCCTTACATAAGCTTACGCAACTGGAGCTGGTTACTGTATTGGCTCCTGTCCAATCACTGCTAGCCCGGGAGTAAACACAACACGGTTTCCCATACAGTTTCCCACACGGCATGCAAAGAAATGAAATCCAAATTGGACATAATCTGTGAAGCTCCCAACTCGGCTGCCAGTGTCAACAGCAACAGAGAAAAAACACTGAGCCTTTTATTAATACAAAATCAGCCAGTCAATCCTCCTGTTCAATGGGCCACTTACAATCTCATATCGAGGCGTTGTAGCGGTCTTGCAATACGCTCTGACATGCTAAGAAACTGCATCGAAACAGTGCCTAAAGATTTCACTTTGGTGAGTGGTGGCTCCAACTAGTTTGCAATTCAGTGAATATCCGTATGCTCAGCAACAGTTGAAATAAATGCATTGGCTGTACTGCATTCTTCCATGTTTACAAACACAATGTTAGATGAACCGAGAGTTTACACAGTCAAGATCCATCCTTCAAATTCTACACTCAAAAAAGTAACTTCCTGGAGTGACGGAGTTTGTTCATTCCAGGTTTCAGCAGAACCAACAATCAGATGCCTGATCACACTGCCCGCTTTTACCCCTATCCCATCACAATTCCAGCTTTCACCCCTGCTTTACAGACAGAAGGGTCATCGGTAGGTAGGGGTCTGTAACCTTAGCTTACCTTGATAATGGGCCCTCTGCACGTGGCTGGATGTGATGATATTGATTGGTTGGGTGAGACTACTCGGGGCGCTGTGAAAATCATTCTGTGTTCGGCTGTGAGGCATAAACATTTCCGCCGATGTTCCCATCGACCAATCATTATCTTGGCGAAGAGAGAGCTCCTGCGGTCGCTGCGGCCAGACGCCTACAATGATAACACCAATCATGTTTTACAGTTTCAGCCTTACTGATGAACTATGATGGCGATCTTCTGACCTTTCATATGAACTCAGGATACGAGAGGACCGGGCCTTGTGCTGAATGATAAACCAATGTGGGATGGGAAGCGAACCATGACAACACTGACATTTGAACTAAATCCCACACCGAAGCCTAGAATGAGGAAATACTGGGGAGAGTATTTGGTTTATTTCATGCAGGTTTTATTAAGACATGTGGCTGGGCAGGAAGTGAGCTCATGAGTGGCTTACCACGCTGTTGGTGGCTCCAAGGGCCAGCTGCTGTTGTGTCTGCCGCATCCTGCTCATACATATATCCTTCCCGCAGCCTACAGGTAAACAATGCTCCAGTCAAATCAATGGCAAGTAGCCAAAGCCGCAGTAGCCAGTTCTGGAGGTGTAAGTATAGACTACCTACTGCCGATGGGCTGCCCATAGCCCTGCTAGTGCACACAGGGTGCATACTCAGATGAGGTAATCCACATCATTCCGTGGGCTCGAGGAATGGTACCCCTCAACTCTACCCATGGATGACTAACGTTTCCTACCTCTGATCTGACTGCCTGCCAATAAGCTTGCGGCCTCCGCGGCCGGTTTCCACATAGCGATCATGCGAGTAGGACTGTTCATCCTGGTGTGTCAGCAAGGCCGGGTCATGGGCGGGATGAGTGGCCCAAATATTTTCCAGACGAGATCCGGATGAGCTGGAAAATCAAAGACAGGTTAACCTTCGCAGTGACTGGGCCATCCAGGGTCGGATTATAGCTCAATCTCTTTGTTAGGATTCGAAGGTGACTGACTGTTGGGTAGCTGCGATGTTTTATGGCACAGAAACTGCACAACCCAGTGATGCAGACTTGATTCGATAATAATACATGAGGGTGACGCCCACAAAGTGAACTGAGCCTTTCACAGATAACACAAAGAGAGTATTAAATTTGCTTACTTTCTGCTCGTCTGGCCTGTCACCCCCACAAAAAGGTTTTGCAACGGCCAGTTTAGGACCAGGTTGGTCCTAGGCAAGTATAATTTGATAGCGGTAAGGCAGATGTGTACAAAAGGGTGCCATTTGGCAGCAAGTGGTAGTTCAATGAAAACCCATACCAAAAGGGTTATGATACGGCAAGCGGTGAGCGTCTTTCATTGAAATGTTTTGTTGTAATTGTTGACATTCTCCATATACAAATGAGAGTGAAAATTCTGAGGCGCTTGAAAGTCTTCTACGGAAGACGGATTGTCGCATACTTACCCAAAATCAAAAGAGCCTTTGGCAGCAATCACGTCATCATCTATGATTTGAGAAACTAGTTCATCGAGACCGAGACTCGCTGAGCTCTGCCCGAGCCGATCTCCGGAATTAAACGAGCGATCGCATGCTTCCAACTCTTTGCCTTCTCCTGTCGACCAAGGGGTGTATCCACCAAACACAGTGTCTAACTGAAATCAGAAGGGATCCCGGTGAGAACTGGAACTGGTAAAATGGGGGTTGATTCCATAGACATATACTACCTATGTTGGTCTCTGCCTGATTCTCGAAATTAACCTGTTTTGGTTCGTAAGACAAAAACACAGTACTGGTCAGTGAGCAACAGGATTTTAACTTGTTAAAAACTACAAAGGACTCAAGTCAGCTGCTTGGTCATTGCCATGCGTTAATTACAGCAACATCAGGGCAGACTTACATACAGTAAGTTTGAGTCGCAACGACTGCTTAGTGCTCAGATTAATACTTTACTTCAGGTTGTGTAATACTGTGCCTATCAACCATCATTCATCCATTCATCGGTTCAACAACGGCAATAGATGGGAAGCAGTGATTCGCCAGTATAAATAGGCGGCTGATGTCATAACCTTATCAGCCAATCAATGGACAAATAGCCTTGGCCACTGTTTGTAAACATAAGAGTCAGCTGATTGCATGGGTGAACATGTAGCGCAGTTCAGCGGCGATGCATGCGCAGTAAATAACCATAACAACAGGATATTGCCTGAAATGGATAAGCTGGGCAAATCTTTTGACCATGGTACAAGCTGAACCCCACAGAGAAAAATACAGTCCCATTCCTCAACAGAAACAGGATTGAACGTTATCCAAGGCATGAATCTTCTGTGCTGAGCGCTACTTGAATGCGCCAACAGCTGATGGGATTTTGTAAACCTAAGGTCCTGATCGAAACTGGATGACTTGCATAATCACTGTTTACATTACCACAGGCTTAGAGTGCATTGGCCGCTCAACAAAGAAAATCCTAAAAGCGATATGTAGGGGCACTGTGATACCTGAACAAATCAGCTTGGTGTGAAAACTGGCCATCACCAGGACTAGGTTACTTACATTGCTTTGGAAGTAGCCACCACAGGCCTTGAAAGGACCACTTGACTGGGGAGGATAGTTGAAATGAGTATCTGTAGTCATAGCAGAATCATGGTCATCAAGACATGTGCTCGGAATCGACTGTAGATGTTTTAGTTGTGCGCTCTGCAAAACAAACTTTGTGAGTTTATGAACAAAAATAGCGATAACCCCATGGCCTGTCGGTTTACCTTATTCCTATCTAACAGTGAGTTTACAGGGATGAATAGGCCAACGGTTTAACAACACAAGCAGGTGCTAGAGCTTCATGTCAATCAGATTGACTAAGCTTGATTGAGATATAAACTCATTGAAGTAGCTTGCCTAGAACCGGGCTCGTCACATGTTCTCTTAGCCAACACCTTCCAGCGGTCTACACCACTAAAATACTGTTGTGGGTGTACTATAGACTAATAGGTTTGATATGGGGCAGATTCTTGCTCGGCATAGAACATGGCTCAAACTAGTATTATTGTTTGCAGATGAGTCTCTGTTGATTCCAGCAATCAGTCCTATAGACAACCAAGCTTGGCGACTGATGCTTGTGTAGAAAAATTGTAACCAGGACTGGTATTCTCAATTCAGGCTGATTAGTACAGTTACAACAAGAAGAAAAACCATCCATGGTGTAACTGTAACATACAGGTGAGCTAAAAAGAAATGTGAAACACTGTCGACGTCGTCATGCCGAGAGCTTCACTGACCACTGAGTGTTGGTCCATGAAAAAAATCTCGATGACATTTCATTAACTGATTAAGTACAAATTACTGTATGTATTATATTTATAGAGATTGATAGGAGTTTTTTATGACTCAAACTAAAAAGTGAATCCTCATTCCATCGCAACTCTAACTCATTCTGCGTCTGGCAGTAAGTTAGACTTAGTGTAGTTCAGTCCGAGTAAGCAGTAACACTAACACTAACACAGTGTTACTAACAGTAGAGTAAGTTCAGACTTTAGTTTAGTCTAGACTAGACTTAGAGTTAGACTCTAACTTAGAGTTAGACTAGTAGAACTTAGAAGACGTACATAAACATTACAATTAGCAAGTGGCAGGCGGAGTAGTCAGACGTCACCGTCCGTTACTCCGCAGCTGAATAAACATGGGATGACTGGTCTGGAAGCGGTGATGCTGTGTATCATGACATCCTTGTAAGTTAACGACAACAAGACAGATGAATCATGTGACTCCGTGCCCATTCAATTTCAATGGAACCAGCATGGCAGCACCAAAACAAAGCGAAAAGGCACAATAACAAACCTAAAATCTCCGAAATAATCGAATGACATGTTACTTGAGCTATTATGTCATGGGGATCACACATACATACACCATTACCTGTTCTGTCATCCAAGTCAGATTCTACCATCACCTAGTTTGTGGCGTAAATACTCGACTAGTTTCTCAGCGAACCGAGATCAACAAAAATCATGGCGCAACCTTGCTGTTCTTGTCGGACAACCTCCCGTTTTTGTGATAGTTTTGTTCTTTAAATGGATAATTCTGCACATCAAATAGAGTTATTCAGTGGATGAGGCCTTTCTGATATTTTTTAATAATATTTTCCTCAATAAAATAGGTGTTGTGTGTTGGACTTTGTCCAAAAAGGGAGTAGAATGGATCGGTCAAAACAGTGTCACAATCATCATTTGGCGGGAAAACAAAGCAGATAGCATTCTCTGACTCAATGGTGAGCTGTGTCCGTCGGTTCCCGGTCGTTGTAGAGTTTCGCATAGATCCTGTGTGTGACGAAGTGATATGTAGTTTCTTTGTATCGAAAGCCTGCGAAATGAAGACTGCTACCTATCAGAAGCTTGTGTATGATGCCACTAGCACCTGACAGGCTGACTGAGCAGTCTTTAGTTTATTCTTCTTTGCCGATCAGTATGAATTTGAAAGCTGATTCAACCAGTGCGGCAGCACTTCAGCCAACTGGTTCATACCGTGTACACACTTATACGACAAACTTGGATTACTGATGATAGTAACAAGCGAGTAGCATCTTTTTTTATCTTCCCATACATAACTCCGTTTTCCTTCTGTCAGATTTTGATTTTATACACTTGTGCACAAAATCAAAATCTGACAAAAAGTGTTCATTGTGGCCTTTAGTTCTGAGTTGGCATCGCACATTGTGATTATTTTCTTCTCTAGTGATAAATGGAACGTAGAGTTAGTGAGATGTTTTAATAGGATTTCAATCCAAAGAATATTCTCCATTACAGCCTTTACCGGAATGTTGATTTCATTTAGCAAGTGAAAATAACTCTGAACTAAGCGGTTGCACCATGGCAGGGCACTTACACCACTGAGGAAACTGCATAAAGTGCCTATCTTCCAATGGCACTAAGCTTTAATAAAAAGAAAATGCTCGGTACATTTTTTCGAATATTGATGTGTTCTTTCAGTATGATCGATGTGTTTCTTGAGCCTGTTATATCTTCTACAGTGAATTCTGTTTGATCTGCAGAGATTACTTATAAATGTCTCTGTCTCAGTTTGCTATAAGCAGGTTCTCCACTGTACTGTAGCTAGACGCGGACAACATAGTGATAGAATTGGAACAGTCAATATATTCTATTGTAAGAAATCACAAATCTTAAACTGCATAAAACAAATTCGAGTATAAATAAACTTATTCACCTCAGTGTCCGTTGTCTAAAGAGAGGCAGAAAATAGGATAAGATATAGGGAACATCAGAAATGATAGTCCATAGCCTAGCATGCAGTCCAACTCGTGCTCATTCCGAAAGCCTGAAATCGGCTTTCGTATGGGTTTAGCTACCTAAGCCCACAATATCATTCCTATAAAAGGAAATTGAAATTTGAAAACCTATGTGCACTGCATATATAGGCTTGGAGAGGGAGTTCACAGGTGACAATCCAGCAGTGTTTGTAGTCCTAGTGTATGTAATAAGAGGCAGGTGTACATCCAAGAGACTATATAACAGGACGTAGGTGCTACGGTGAAAGAGTGACAGAGCCTTTATGCTGGATACAAATTTCCATGTAACTTCCAGCAAAAATTTGTAAAAGCTCGTAAATTGCAGTTTACATGAGCAAGTGGCAACCATCCACGCAGTTGCTGCTTGAAAACTGCTGACCAAAGGCATCAATTTCTGGCAATCCAGCAGCATTGAGCCGATCCTGCATGTTCTCTTCATCAGCAGGCGGCAAGCGGCAACCAATGACAATGCAGATTCGAATTTGCCGCTGTACCGAGCTCGCTCTTGACCTAAATCCTTGAGGTGAAAATTTATCCGAAGTAAAGAAAATTGAACCTCGATCTGATTCGTCATCCCACCTGTTCCGGTTGAAAAAATGCTGCATGTGGCGTCCATTTACAGCGGCACTGTGCAGCTAGACCGGCTGAAGTTGGTGCCCATCTGAGCTCACGGACAGTGACGCCGCTCATGGAAACACCCCAGCAGCGGTGCTTTCCGTATCGCTCGGCGCTGTCTTGTGAGCCCGTCAGAAGTCTCAACTGCAAAATCTAATGTTACACGCACCTAAAAAGGGATTCCAAAATTTGACAAAATGATTGTGAATGGGCTGATTTTTTTTACACAACTAAATTGCCCTAAATAAATACCGGTAGTTTCTGTTGTGGATATAAAGTTTGAAAGGCATATGTGGTCATTACACCCATCGCCATATTTGCCATTTTCATAAATCCTCTTACCCTCGAACAATAGATATATATTCTGTCAATGCATGGAGCATTCGCTAGCCTGACCTGTTGCTTTTTACTAACAGTTCCTCTCAGCAAGGCTTTCTACATAGAGGTATGACCGTTGTTTATAGAGAGGTAATAAGTTAATAAATGACAAGCAAAGTGTATAATGCGGTCTACAGGTGTTATGCATAGAGTCCGAAAGCAGTATAATAATCCGTTTATAACATCATCTTTTTTATGCACCAGAGATATAAAATATCGCTATGTGAGTACAGCATACATGGAACACAACAGCTGTATGTATGTATGTATGTATGTATGTATGTATGTATGTATGTATGTATGCATGTATGCATGTATGTATGTATGTATGTATGTATGTATGTATGTATGTATGTATGTATGCATGTATGTACATATGTATGTAGGTGCGTGCGGGCATGTATGTATGTGTTTTATTATGTCAAGAGGTGATAATATGAAAAGCGGCATCTCCATCCAACAGTCCCAGTCCATCAATCCTACAATCAGTAACGCTGCATTGTTACCTGACAAGGACATCAGGGTAATGGAGAGAAGCATTATGAGTAACCCCGCTAACAGAGGGAAGAAGTGCCGCACTTTATGATGAAGCTACCTGCCTAATTAATTGTCGTTTCACCAGTTACAGATTAGCATGGAGCACAATAAGCGGGTCAGTACCAAAACTCTGCCTCATAATGAGGCTGCTTATTGTTTTGACATAGGATTCAAGTGGTGAGCTTATATTCGCAATGGGAGCCCATTCATGACCGAAATTCGAACCCACTTTGCGAGTCCAGCGATCCACCACTAAGCGATCCTGCTTCCAGCTATCCCTATTCAACTGACTGAGCTCCGAAAAAGCCATGCAAGACCTGCTGCACTTATATGAACTGGGAAGAGATCTCTGATCTGTATTGGGAAATACTGTATAGAAAGTTACTGCTTAGCTAAAAAAAATGAACACAGCTGAATAGGATGTCTGGCTGTCCAGTCTCGGTATACGCACAAAAGACCCTGGCTTTACTTAAAAGACCTGACTAAGCTTCTAGGGCTCAAATCGGACAAACCATTACTATTATAAGCCCATAGCAATTGGCTATCTACACATTTGCTCAAGTAATGCAGGTCACTCACAGATGGGCCATCACGCTGCATGTGATCCTTATAAGGAACCAAACTGGGAGCACACATTCATACTACACGTATTAAGGAAAAAAACAATTTATCGAACTGCTAAGGTATAGAGTGTTGATGGTTAGTGTAGCAGTTGATAGATGTACAGTTGCAATAGATACAAAAGAAGGTTTGCACAGCCACCTGGTATCCGAGAACGGCACCTAAATAATTGCCTGCGCATGGCAAGTTATTTTCTGTCACAGATGACGGGGTCGAGGAAATAGCAGGATATGTTTCTTTAATTCGCTCTTAGCTTTCCAACTGGAGAGAGCGGTTTTATTTGGGATGGCTTTGATCTTGTTCAGCTGATGTTGGTTACTTTGTAAGATTGTCAACCACTTTAAATTTTGAATGAAAAAGAGAGTGGGTGATGCAGTGTGTCTATGCCCATAGTCACTAGTTTCTAGTGCCGTTATACCTAGCAATCTGAGGACTGCCTAACCACTCTGTAAAGTCCGGTCCATACATCGAAATGTATGGAACTCGAAATTTATCACGGAGACAGAGAAACAATGTGCACTGTATTCGACTCTTCATACATATATAGTCTCCAGTCTGCAAAGTGTCCATGTTGTAGCATAGTATTTCTTTTGGAGAAAATTGCATTTAGTTGAATATGATTTTCGTCTTCAACCACAGCCTGCTCCTTTGTATTTCAAATTTGTGATCCATTAAGGCATTGGTAACAAAAGCGCTCTCCATTTTCAGTTCCGGAACTGGAACACCCATATGTGTTGTCACAGACATAACAATTCCTGATCTGCATGTACGAAAATAGAGAACCATGCAACCATCACTCATCCATCAATCCCTACATTTCCAGCATTACTTTAAAATGGAGAGGCGCAAACTGCATGAAAACTCTTTAAAAATGAGCTGAAGGCGGACTGTTGGTCATCAAAAATTAACTTTCTGTACTTTGATAACAGAATAATTAATCAGTACCTTCATAAAGTACTCGAATCATACACCAACTATCCGAACTGTTTTGACAAAGCCTCACCTCTCATTGGTAATGCGGAGCGCAGATCTCTATCCCAGTCTGTGAATTTAATCAGCATTCATGCGGCTCGCTTCCATGCAGCTGTTATAAACCCTAGATAGCTTCAAGGCTTTCTCCATCCTCATCCATTGTGCGCCAACTCTATGGGGCAAGCCGTGGACCATTCTAACGAACAAGCTATTGGCTCAGTGGTACCATCTATGTAGAACAAGATAATCTTATCTAAGCAAGTTATTTCCCTTGCATGTGCGAAGATAACAACTTCTAAGTGAAGGCTGTCATTTTTATTACTATATAAAATTAAAATAGTTATCATAAAAACATTTGAATAGATGTATTGTTTAGTATACAATCTAGTTCACCATCACTGCAAGGCAGACCTACATCCTGGACAGAACGAAGCGCTGCAATAATAGCAGGATAACTTTCTTCTAGCGATCTGTCAGTCATCTGCGTTTTCAGGTCTAATAGTCTGTTTCCAATAAGCATGATCCGACTTAGTTGATGCTGATTTTCTTCAAGCAGATTATTAAAAAGCTCAAATGGGCATCTTGGCATAAAGAACAGAGTTTGTTTTTCAACGCGACGCTTGCCTTCTTCGTTAGTCTTTAATAACTCAATGCCAAATGAGTTAATGATTGTTTTATCACTTTCGGTTAACACAGGGTCATACAAATACAAATGTGAGACAGAAAACAATTCCTTGAGACAGAGTAAAAATCCAAACTGTGTCCGACTGGCTACTGTGCAGTGGCCGTGGGTCATACTCCCCAAGCCATAACACACAATCTCTGATGGCTCAAATTGGCTTGCCGTGAGTAGCTTTCTGGTTGCTATCCACAACTGGTCAGATAACATTGTCTCCCTGTGTTGGTTAATAGACTGAAGCAAAGTAGCCTCCATGGTTTTATCCACAGTGGCAGCGGATGGAAATGTTGATGGTGCTGATCTCAGTAGAGGCTCATGTGAGATCCGGCATCGTTTGTGCTTCTTCTTTGATGACACAACTGTAAATCCGCCATCTTCCATGTTACTGTAATCAATGACTTGAATCACCTTTTGTAACTATGGGCACTGGATATAGTGGGTAAACCATCTCCATGGGGATAATCGAGATGTAATATGACTGATATTCTCACTATGAGGGCTGGTATGAATGATGCCAAGAAGAATCATTTACTATTACCAACTCTACCCTCTAGTCAACCATTCAACCATTTATATTCAAGCAAATGAATGTGTGCGTGTGCATGAGTACCAGTAACAATGAGTTTCAACGCTTAGCATATGAAGTATTTCGAATACATACTAAACAGTGAATGCATGTGCCTTCAACGCCAAACCAGGAGTTGTGACACAAAGCCCTACTATTAAGGTCTTTATTTGATTGCGACAAAATAACTAGCTGCATTTGCTAAAACATGGCTTAGCGAATCATCTTAAGTTATGATTTGATCTGATACAGAGCTTTCGGTTCCACAGTAAACCTCCTCCTAGAGTCTAACTCAAAGTCTCAAGTCCAAACTAAATTTGGACTCGGCTTAAACTAGACTAGAGTATACAGATGGGCAGGGCTGGAAAAGTTCTTTTTTGCATTGAATATTTCGATACTGATACATTGTTTGTGTGTGTATCAGTTACAAATACCTGATATTCTTAGAGAAAGGAATGGGTCCGTTCTCGATTGTCGATGCATGAGACACCTGCAAGGGATGTGGCATAAAAATGCCAGACTCCCAATGTAAAAAAAGAAAAAAATGTCGGTCAATTTTTTTATTATTTGAGAGTTGTTTTCTCTAAATTCAGTGTAAAAGAAAAAAGTGTTGTTTTTGCAACCAATTACGCTAATTAGGATATAAAGTTATCACTCCTTCGAAGGGAACAAAACGTAGTTAGTTTCTGAGAAGGGGTCTAGTTCTACAGGGGTGCCAATTACAGCCAATGCTAAATCTTTCGCAAAACGTACCCGGCTACAGCGGTGCGTGCCCCAATGTCCGAAGTACGGAGTGGCTGGGAAAATGGATTACGCTACACCTGGGGCGGCCCGAGAGCCGATAAATCCCACACATCGCGGTATTAAGCTGGTGTGCCGTTAGTGCCTGCTTGCTCGAAGTAGGTCCAACACCAGTGTGAGCCAGTCAGCGGTTGTTGCGCTTTTCGCAAATGAAACCTTTCGTGAGCGCTGAATTTGCAAATTCAGCCGGTGACCTTTCCTACTAGAGGGCGTTGGTAGTTGAAGGACGCAGTTTGATAACCGTCGCTAACAGCCCCGTTGCTAACAATAGTCTGTGCTAGAGGCTGCGGCCTCTAATCAATCGGCTAAAGTCCGCGGGCTCAAGCTGACTGCGATTTCCCACAGTCTTCTGGTGGGGCTAGTCCGCCCCGCCATTTACGGAGTCACCTGTTATAACAAGTAGTCTGAGTTTTAGTACTCTCAGTTTGCGAGTAATTTCGCTAACAGTTGCCGCATTTCTACTATCACCTGCTAAGCGTAACGAGTATGTCGGTGCAATCTGCCAAGTTTTGTTGGTGTTTAGCACTTGTTCATTCATTGGATTGCTATTAGTACTACTACTACTACTACTACTACTACTACTACTACTACTACTACTACTACTACTACTACTACTACTACTACTACTACTACTACTACTACTACTACTACTACT
>Ga0224511_10000093_pt1 | contig 28850 bp, 6 predicted proteins | sample SF_May12_sed_USG_2_FD_169988 | JGI IMG/M metagenome (GOLD analysis project Ga0224511, IMG submission 169988) | Sediment microbial communities from San Francisco Bay, California, United States - SF_May12_sed_USGS_8_1 | ecosystem: Environmental > Aquatic > Marine > Sediment | place: USA...
CTGTCTACTGGGGTCATGTGACCTGTCTGTCTACTGTAATCATGTGACCAGTCTGTCTACTGTGGTCATGTGACCTGCCTGTCTACTGTGGTCATGTGATCAGTCTGTCTACTGGGGTCATGTGACCAGTCTGTCTACTGTGGTCATGTGACCAGTATGTCTAATGTGGTAATTGACATGTCTGACTACTGTGGTCATGTGACTTGTCTGTCTACTGTGGTCATGTGACCTGTCTGTCTACTGTGGTCATGTGACCAGTCTGTCTACTGTGGTCATGTGACCAGTATGTCTAATGTGGTAATTGACATGTCTGACTACTGTGGTCATGTGACCTGTCTGTCGTTTGTAAACATGCGACATGTTTGTCTTCTTTTGTCATGTGACATGTCTGTCTACTGCGATCATGTGACCGGACTTTCTACAGTCTTCATGTGGCCTGTCAGTATATGGTCTGTATACTGTAATATTTTTATAATATCTTGTTGTTTAGGATCTGGTACTATTTATTGTCTTCAATACTATATAATTCATTTTTTTTCATCCCAGGACTTCCTACTCATGGGACACATGTTTTACCCCTAGGTTGCACTCAGGCGCGTAGCTGCCTATACGCGAGTACGCAGCTGAATCCACATTATTTTGACAAAAAAAAATTTTAGTAAAAAAAATGTGGTTTGAAATTCAGCCGCGTTCGCCAGATCTGATAACTACCACACTGAATACTTTATAAATCGTATAGCCTAAATCGTACACCATACCGTAGTATTTTTTTGAAAAGTTGTCGGCCTTTGCAGCTCTTCAAAGTCGGAAGTTTGCACGCGCCGTATTTTCGAAATGTAAACAAATGTTTACATCGAGTTCATAAAGAAGTCATCAACAGAATCAGCGATAGGAGGCCCCAAAACGCACTAAATTGCACCCTTTATTTCAAAATTTTCAGGGGGGGGGGGCATGCCCCCTGACCCCCCTAGATTATTTTGAATCCACATTCTTTTTAGGCTAGCTACGCGCCTGGTTGCACTTAGTACAGTCATGTGACCAGTCACGCATCTTTATTGTCTTGATTCAGAGGACTCTGACTCGGAGTCGGATGTCGAGTATGCTGGGATTGAGCAGCCCCCGATCATCGATCAGCTGCGCCGAATTCTGGACGAGTACAGGAATGATGTCCAGATCATCAAGGTATATTCATCTGCTTGATTTTGTGTTAAAGGGGTTATTGGGTCATTAAGGTACAACTAAAACATGTTAGGTTTGGTAAACAAATGCCATTGGTAAAAGAAATTTAAAATTAGGTCCGTGAAGACAGAAGTAATGATGGTATAAAGATGTGACAAATTGGCAGCCGTGATGGGTTAATGACATCAGCGAGCTTGATTGCCATGTATATGGAAATGGTGAAAATGCTATTTACTTTGCTTAATTAAATTTTAACTTGATTCTTTTGCAATAACCATTAAATCATAAGGGAAGTATATGTTAACACATGGCACACACACAACATTTCCTCATATTACTAGAAGAAAACTTTATTTAGTCTATTACCATATACAGAAAGCATGCACAATGACGTCATTAACCCATCATGGTCGCCAAATTTTGACAAAAATTCTGTTTTAATGAAGCGATTTTTAAAAATTAGTTTTTCAATGGCAATAGTTTACCAAACCTGACATGTTTATTGCAGTACCTCATTGACCCTACAACCCCTTTAAAGATACATGTACTTTCAGAAAGGCAGGTGTCAGATACTGGGAGTATGTGAGATCCCGACAGTGTGTGAACTTCGTACTGTTCATGGTTATGATTTTACAATGAGAAGAATATTTCATGAAAGTTAAGAAATTATATGTAATGCCATGTAGAACCCTAAGCATGTTACATTTATTTTTGTCACAGTATGTCACAGTATCATTACTTGTATTTTAGGAGCTTGTTCAGAATGCAGACGACGCTGGTGCAACAGAGTTGCGGGTCCTGTACCAGGGGGACACGTTTAACAATGAGCCTCCAACACGCAGAAACCCCTTTCAGAAGTACTTCAAGGTGAGTTTCCTGTCATTCAAACTGCGGTTTTCATGTTTCCTGGCTGATTAATCTATTTGTATTTATTTTTGGCTACTGCTTTATCAATATAAATTGAAGAGATGTTCAAAGAAAGAATGTTGTAAACAATGTAGGCATGTCAAGTTTATGGGCACGATGGCAAAACGGCCCACACAAAAAGAAACAGAACAGCACAAAACGCGCAAAACAACAATACTGAAGGACATTAGGAATAAACTGTTGGCTTCCAATCAATAGTTTGAGCACTATTTTTACAGACCCTCGATTTACAAAATCATTTATATGAGGGTTCGACACCTATTGATTTTGTATCCAAATGTATTACGGACTGCTTTCATTGCATTATAATTTTCTGCTTATCTGAAATGTAAGTAAAATACATTTAAGTTTCAATTAAAAAAAAATGTTAATTAATAATTTCTAGGAATTTTTATCTATACTTATATAAAAACAAACGATAGCACTACACATACAAGTATATAATATATAAATGTATGTATTATAGCTCAGTTAACATTACCATAAAAAGGTTAGGTTCATGGTGTTGCAGAATTATACATTTACATACTAAGCAGATATGGCTTTGTAACCTCAAATCTTCAAACAGTTTCCTACAGTTACTGTTTACCCTCATTTACAATTCCAGTAGACCTCTTAACAGATTTTTTTTTCTTACTTCAATGTTAAAATGAATATGTTCAATCTATTATCCGTTTTAACTTACATGTACACTATGTGGTGATTTAAAACTGGATGATAAAACAACAAACTTAATAATTTTCTAGCGTATGCATAACGTTAAATATTATGTACCTCACGCTTTCTTTCAACGTTCTCTCATACAATGCTGTAAAATGTTTGTTTTTTCTGACAATTAGAATAGAATGTGCAAGAAATGGCAATAGATGAATAATATCAGGGTAAAATGTGGTTTTCATCAAAAACAGAGGAAAATGGTGTGTATCGCACATATAACACTTCAAATGAAAAGAAAGTACAGGCCAAGCCAGGTAGGAATAAGAAAAAGCTATATAGTCTCATAAACCAAATAAATTAATAATAAGCTAATACGTGTACAGTATTCACATAGTTAAACCATATGTATTGCCCGAAAAAATGAGAATAGCAATATAATTTGGATAAAAGCTCTAAGCGATGGACTGTGGAGTCTCTATTGTACGTGAGAAAATATGCGTATAAACTTGTGTTGAATCCTCATTATATTCCAGAATGTGTTGTTTCAGGCACCTGCGCTTGTCTTCTACAATGATGCAGTATTCACTGAAGACGACTGGAGAGGGATACGACAAATCTATTCCAGCTTTAAGGTCAGTGGGCTTCTAAGCAAAGCTTGGTTTATAGGGGCCACGCCATTTTGTATAGTTTACCTGAGACTTGTTAGTCAGGTTGTTGAGGGTAAAAACCTTGTCGTGTTGCCCTTGCTGTTTTATCAGTATTAGTATCATGAGCTACATTTTCATTGGCCTTTGTCTGTCGACGATCATCGTTTGTCATATTTTGTGCATCAGCATTTTAACTTAAAAGTATTCACTTCCAACACGGCTTGGTCTGGTGAAAATAATTGGGATTTTACAGGATGGATCAATAGAAAACCTTCTATTGAAATCGTTTTGGTTTTTCCCATAACAGGATTAGGGGGCAAGTTCAGGGCGTTTAGAAACGCAAATATGAATTAGCCTCTTGTCGCAGAGCAGAATGTCCAAGGCTGTCATATTAAGTAGAATTGTCTGAATCAAATAAACATACCTTGTGTCAGTGAGTTGCAACTGTTCGTTTTTGAACAGAATGTGGAAACATTACCATATCAATTATGTGCTGGGGTGGCTAAGTATTTAGGTTGCAACAACAGATAACTAATTTTACCAACAAAGCTTTTGGATCTGACTATTATTTGCCTATCACAACCCAACAACTTAAAAAATGGTTAAATTCATCACAATCTTTCTCTATCTGAATACTGCTTTTTCGAACCTGCTTGTCCTAAAAAACAATAATGCCCTTTAACATTTAACATTTATTCTTTATTATTTATGTTGCACGCAATGATTAAGAAAAATAGTAGAATTATTTTGATAGAAAGTCGTGGTTTTGTACTTCTCCGGGTCCGTAGGTTAAAGGTCAAGTTCAAGTGGGTGCAATGGTCAAAAAGATGGCGAATCACAAATTTGCTACCACAAAAAGGCTTTTTAAATAACTTACCACAAATCATCAGCCCAAGAAGTACATGTGTCACACACTATAGCGCAAAGGTCAATGTCTCATATTGAAATTGTGTGTAACAACTGTTATATTAGTAAAAAAGACAATATCTTAACTTATATCGGACTCTTATTCAATCATTTTTAAACTTGCTGACAATATGCATCACAACCCATACAAGTTTGATTACCAGCCAAATTGCCTCAAACACTCCTGGATTATATACATGTAGCCATAGATTTGTTGAGAATCTGTTTAGCTGACAGTGTCGGGACTCCATTTCAAACAGTTTTTATCTGATCCTTTTCAGACATATTTAGTGGGCATACTATCTCGGACATGTTTGATTTCTAGACGAACCTTTCAAGCAACTTGTGGTTAATGGCCCTTGATTTGTTGAAACATGTGAAATTGACCGATACCATCACTCTATTCAAATGAAGTTGTATATATTTAAAGATGGTGACACTATAAATGGGTAAAGGTTTGTGGACTTACGTAGGTGAAAGGCCTTACTTTTAAATTAAAGTGCATTTTATATTAGAACCCGTATTTCGATTGTATAAATTGTTCTAAACCATGTGCTTTTGTTCTTTAAATAGTAATATTAATCTACATGCTGATACATTTGTATATTGAATGAACATGGGTGGTTTTCAGACATTTATTTTATCTTTTTTAATGTTGCAAATCCTTGCTAGAATAAATGGAAATGTTTTGTTAAATACTAAGGTTAATACATGTCTTAGCGGGCTTTAACCTTTGTGTCATTATTACTGCCGGGGCTATTATAGCTGAAATGCCCCGCTATGCCAGACATTAAACTGTTAAATAAATATGTTCGTTGTACGTTTTGGGGTACCGACATTTTTTATTTCTTACAATTTAAGGTTGAATTTCTCGTGTAAATCAGAGCTGTTTTCAAACTTACACCGAATTGTTTTTGTTAACATTGTTTAAATGACAACGTCATGTATGACAGTTTATTAGAAATGAAAGAGATGTTCAAAGAAAGAATGTTTAACAAGGGCCCCCCTGAGAGGCCGTTAAATTCAAAATTCGTACAATTCTGTGCTGTTTACGATACGCAGGTTTCGTTTAATGACGTCATTTTGCACATGCGCGTTTTCCAAGTGCTATTATCGCTGATAATAGCCCCAGGGCCAAAACGTGATAATACTTTCCGGAGGGCGATATTGAGCCTAGATTTTTTTTAACCACACAAAAATGTTACTATTTATAATAACCTGTGTATATATATAATGTTATGGATATGGTATTTAAACGGACAGAAGACTTTTGTACTTTGGATTCGTTTTTCTCCCCTCCTTTTAAGATATAATTTCCTTTCACTGTCCTATCATGTTGTTCATTTTCTTTGTTCATATTACTTGTCCACAACTTTTTAGTAAGTGTGAGGTTTGCTATAGCTTAAAACTGGTTTAAATCGTCAATGAAAGTCATTGACCATACCAAGGCGGTGACTAACAATTTCTCGGAGAAATCAATTTAATAAATATAAGATGAAAATAAAATAGAAAATACAATAAACACACAAAATACAAATTCTGAGTAGCTGTTACGTCATGATCTGCGTGTTGCGTGCTGTTCTATGTGTTTGTTGTTACGGGCCATTTTGTCATGGTGCACTTGAACTTGACCTACCTTCATTGTTTGCAAGATTTTCTCTTTGAACTTCTCTTCAATTTATACATGTGAGTATGGGCAAAAGAGTTATCAACCAAAAATTTAAAAAACAAGATTTTAATCAAACTCTTTTTCAAAATGCTATAAGTCTTATCAATTGAAGACAAATAGGCGTGTTTATAAGGGTTTTCATGTTTATATTTTTATAATGGTAATTTAAATTCTAATTAATAAGTTCAATTATAAACCTATTATCTCAAACAATATAAAATATATAGATACAATAATTTTTGTTATTTTTCTCTTTTGTTACATGTATAAAATAAGCATGCAGAACAAAACAAAGATTTGAATTAACCTTATACAATGTACTGTGAAATCATTTAATTTCATGGGCACAAAATTTCATGGTTTAATGATGATGGACATGTTTGTGGACACTTAAATTTAAATACTCTTCAATTTATGTATAATTAAAACGGCACCCAGATTGCGACAGATCATTTAGAGCTTGCCTTCAAACATAACCCTTAAGTTTTAAAATGTTTTGTAAGCCAAATTTGTTAATGAAAATTGTTACTAAATGAAATAAGAAGTAATGAAAGTATTCACTATTTATCTTAGTATTGACTAGTGATGAGCTGGATTTGATAAGTGTTTGACTACCGGTGAATGTTGACTGGTGATATCCCTATAATGCATCGAGTTGAAAACATAGTCCATAATCTGCTTTATTAATTATGTGCTTAGCTATGTTACTTTATTACTTTCATATATAATTTTTACAATATATGTGTATATTTCAGGCGGATGACCCCATGACGATTGGGAAGTATGGCCTGGGATTCAAGTCTGTCTTCCATCTGACAGGTAGATAACATCATAGAGATATAAACACCATGTTAAGATCACTAGATGACGATGTGCTGTTGTTTACTCACCTGAGCATAAAGGGCTTATGGTGAGCTATTGTGACCGGCCTTTATCCGTTGTCAAGCATTGCCCGTTGTGCTTCATCCACATTTTTACTTAACATCTTTAATATAAATTGAACAGATGTTCATAGAAAGAATGTTATAAACAATGTAGATATGTCAGGTTTAAGGGCACCATGACAAAATGGCCGGTACAAAAACCACTGACTGGATTTTAACCAAACATCACAGGAATGATCCATGGGAAGTCCCTGATCAAGGTTGTTCAAGTTTGATGCATATGAACATGTATGTCACAAGGTAGGTTTTAGTCTGAAGCCACAAAGGCCATCATCTATTGGTCCAAAATGATGACCCCGTGTTCCACATTGGCCCCGCCCTAGGGCTCACACACAAGTTGACCTTAAAATAATCTGAAAAAACCCTCAGGAAGTATAGCATGCATGAGGAAAATAGCAGTCTCAGTTTAAATAAAGCTGGTAATCAAAGGTAATAAATGAGAAAATAGCAGCCTTGGTTTTGTTTAAGTTGTTTATTAAATGTAATGAATGAAAATGCCACACCACAGACGCCCGCTGCGGAGATCTATAACATGTTTAAATGTCTCTTTCTCTTTTAATACAGCCATATTTTATCAACAGAGGATTGAAACCTCTTCCAACATAATCTTCAAAGGTAGTGCTTGGCTGGATAATTAGGTCAAGAGACTTAATGAGCCTCAGGGGCCTCGTGTTTAATTTTGCTCCTCTTTAAATCTTCATGTTATCTCATTTCAGAAACAATGTTTTTAATTTCAATATTTGCTATACATATGTATGAATATATTGTGTAATGCATATTTTGAGGTTTAGTCAAATTGTTGAAAGCAACGTAAAATACATCAAACATACACAAAATGTACTTAATAGATTTTATAGAGCATAAAGTCGTCGCTTCGTCTGTCCGTCTGTCCGTACACCACACATAATTTTACATAAAAATTATATATCTTCTCCTGGACATAACTCTGAAACTACAAAAGATATTCAGTAAACAAGAAACAGTGTATGTAAATAGATCTTATTGAGTAAAAGGAAAGTGCATAAGAACCGTAGTGCAACTTTCGCGTTACTGTCCATTGTGTTTTTACCTAACCTGAGCACAAAAGGCCCAAAGTGAGCTTTTGTGATGGCCCATTGTTCTTCGTCCATCGTCCGTGCGTGCGTGCGTCCGTCCGTGCGTCAACAATTTCTTTAAACAACATCTCCTCTAAAACCACTCATTGGATTTTGACCAAACTTCACAGGAATAGTCACTGGGTGGTCCTCTATCAAAATTGTTCAAACCATTCCAGTTGGTTGCAAAAGTAGAGGGTCAAAAAAAGGTTTTCAAGATGCAATTTTTCAAAATCTTCTTGTCTGAAACTACAATGAGAGCTTTTATATTTGGTATATATCTTTATCTAGAGGCACTCTACCAAAATTGTTCAAATTATGCTCCTGGGGTCAAAATTGACAACACCCCGGGCGTCACAATTTTACATTGAATTATACAAGGAAAATTGCAAACGACTTCTCTCGAACCGCTAATGGGAATTTCAATAAACTCAACAGGAATGGTCCCTTGGTGGTCTCCTGCTAAAATTGTTCGAATGTTGTGATTGGTTTCATAAGTAGGTCACGGGGTCTAGAAATAGGTTTTCAAAATGCAATTATTAAAAATCTAATTGTCTGAACTTACAAGGCCCAGTGCTTTCATATTTGGTATATAGCATCATCTTGAGGTCATCTACAAAAATTTAAGGGCCTAGTGCAAAAAGGTAATAGTAGGGAAAATCGCAATTTTGTGATTGTTTTAAACTTTCATAATTTTACTGAAATAACACATTCAACATATGATATTATACTTAAACTACCATAATGCAAAGTTTTGTGTAAATATCTTAGGATTTGAAAGAAATATTGGATTATTTCATTTTTTTCTTACGCATACTTATACAAGAAAGGTCATATCTCCAATTTATTAGCTCCGTCTTTATAAATGAATGAACTTAACTATTTGCTTAATTTGTTTAAATTACTTTGTTACATACATTACTTACTTCTACTTCACTTAAAGTAATGTTTTGGATTTTTTTATAAAGAAACGTAATTTTTACAAGCTAAGGCATTACAGCAAAATCCGCTTATAAGGAACCCGCTTATGAGGACCTTTCGGTTATAAGGAACTGATTTCCATTCCCCAAGAGATAGATTTCTCAAGTTGGCTATACGTTTATAAGGAACTCCGGTTATAATGAACATATTTTTATGGTCCAGATGAGTTCCTTATAAGCGGACTTTACTGGTTTTATGGTTATGTTTATTGCATTTATACATAACATAAAACAGTAACAGTTAGACCCCTATTCCACGTCTCCGGATCAGCGTTAGTATCCGCATTGCGTATCCAGATAAAAATATGGAACAAGTTAAATAACGTTGGGGCTATTCTTATCGTCCGTATCAGTATCCGGATAAATTTCGTCCGTAAAGGTGTCAATATAGAATCGCTCAGTGAGCCATTTCATGATGATGTGGATGACATACGGACGGCATTTAGCAAAATCAGGAGACTAAAAGTTTCTCCAATATAACCAAAATGTTTGTACATCAAAATATAATAAAAAATGATCTACATTATTTAATTTGTTATTTTGTGTTACCGAAATCGCAATTATATTTTCATTTCATGTTTATATATCAAATCCATAGTCGGCCACTAATACATCGTATTCTTGCAATGGGGCACGTATATATAATAAAAAATTTAGTGTCACCACATGTTGGATAAAAGGTGTTGAATTGTCATGTGAATGATAACGATATTATGTCGACACTGTTTAAAGTAAGGTAAAAACACGCAGATACTTTTGACAGATTCTAAAACTAGGAACAGGGTGTCCGCATTGAAATCTTCCGAATACAAATACTGATACGCATTCTGATCCGGATACTGAAACGTGGAATAGCGGACTTAAACAACATCAACTGTATTTATAATTCAGCATAAATCCATTCAAATACAAGTATAATGACTAGATAATGTTAACATCATTTTTTCTCATCTTTCATCGCTCATTGTGGCTATTTTTACACACACACATCATCATTACATCTAACTCATGGAGATAGGACCTTTGTTTATTTTAAAAATAATCTTATTTTTACCTTTAAATAGAGATTTCATGCTCAGAAGGGAGTTAATCTAGTGAGAAATACTTGATTATATATGATAATAGTCAAAGCTCATTTTTGACCAAACGTGGAGATAGGCCCTTGTTGCACTGGGTCCTTCAATTGTTCAAATTATGCTCCAGGGGTCAAAATTGACCCCGCCCCGAGGGTCATAACTTTACATTGAATTATATTAGGAAAACTTCAAACGACGTCTTATATTGAACCACTTATGGGAATTTTACCAAACTCAACAGACATGGTCCCTGGGTGGTCCCCTACCAAAATTTTTCAAATGGTTCTGATTGGTTGGATAGGTCACGGGGTCACAAAATAGGTTTTTAAAATGCAATTTTCACAAATCTTGTCTGAAACTAAAAGGCCCAGAGCTTTCATATAAATGGTATATAACATTTTTGTCAAAATATACTAGAGCCTTGATATTTGATGTACACCATTAATGGTCGTCTGTAAATGGCTCCACTGTGACCTTTGACCTTTTCCTCAGATGAGCGACCCAGGGCCCTGTGGGCCCTCTTGTTTATATGTGTTTTTGTCCACACTCCAACAGTATGAAAACTACTAACGTATAACCACATTATATTTTTATACTAACTTGATAAAGACTTATAATGCAAACTACGTTTCTGTGTCCAAAACCTATCCGGGGGAAACCCGGTTCGACCAGCTCCAGTGTAAAATAGGTGAAGGGAAAATTAGACCTATTGTATTTCAGACCATCCCTGCGTCATCAGTGGAGACCGACTGTTGTTCATTAACCCCCATGAGCGTAATGCAGGAAAAGTATGCACTTCAATAAAACTGAACAAATTGAACAAACTGAAAAGTCGGCAAAAAATCAACTCTGAACACATCTTGAGAGCTTTAGACGGTGTGTTTGGATTCAGTGAAGAGATTTTTAATTCTGGAAGGTTTAAAGGAACTCTGCTTTGGTTTGGACTCAGAACAGAAATCAATAAGTTATCAGAATATATCTGTGATGCAAATCAAGTGTATCATCTGATGCAGGCATTTATAAATGAATCAAAGAGAAGTCTGATTTTTCTGAAAACCATATGCAGCGTTCAGATGTTTGCAAGTACATCTGGATCATGCTATGATCCGAACATGCAAGCATTATGTCTAGGCATGCAGAATCCGTTTTGTTCAGTCAGTGTAGACAATGAGACTGGGACCCTCAGAGAAGAAAGGAAAACCCTTCTGAATGAAGTCACCAGTATTGGACGGTCATTACCACTTGAAAATAAACTGTGGGTAAACATAATTTGTGTGCAGTCAGATGTGATGGGAGATACATGCAACACTCGGTGGATTATTGTCAATTACATGAAAGGCCCAGGCGTTTCAACAAGATTTCAACAATTGCTTAGAGATGATGACATTTGTAACCCCCATCTTGTGGGCGTGGCAGCGTGTATATATGATGGCAGTGGTGACAGTTCCATACAGGGTCACGTGTTTGTATACCAACCCCTGCCTCAGGAGCCCAGCTCTGTAACCGGACTACCAGTCCACATCAATGCTTTCTTTGTGTTAGACCAAAATCGCAGACACATTCGCTGGCCAGACACCGGTAATGAAAATCAAATTGACAAAAAGTCGGAATGGAATTTGAAGCTTTTGTCTGAGCTGCTTCCAGAAGCCTACACTGCTGTTGTAATGAAGGTTGTTGATTACTGTAAAGAACATGCTAATGATAAAAGGTTGATTGAACAACTTTATCATGCTATTCCGAATATGAACAGTGTGACAGAAAGATGGGTTTCACTTTCTAAAAGCACATTGGAGCTGTTGTGGAAGAAGTCAATACTAAGATCAACGGCTGGCAAGTGGATAGAACCAGAAAACGCAGTTTATATGAAGAAGTCAAAAGTGATGAACGTTCCTGCTGTTGTTTGGGAACATGTTGCAAGTGTTTTTGTGGAAGACAAGGAAGAATTGGTTGAAGTGAGCGATCATGTTACTGAGTCATTTGAAAAGGTATTTCCAAATCAGCTCAGCTATCTGACGCCATCAGTTTTGAGAAATCTTTTGAAGGCTTACAATTCCTACATGTCTAAGGATGAAAAAGTGAAACATAGCCTTTACTCCTTTCTAACTGTGGACGATGATACAGATAGACTGGCAACACTACATTTGCTGCCTCTTCAAGATTCATCATTTATTGCATTTGATAAGTCATTGCAACCCGTCTTCAAGGAAGATATTACTGTTGTCAATATATTCTCACATCAGCCAGGACGATTTGTCTCTCTTCAACTTGAAGCCTCTTGCAGCTCAAAACTTGATACCATTAAAGCAACAGGTTGGTGTATGTTTAGAATATTTAAGTTATTTATACTTGACATCCGTTTTAATGATATTAACATATTATATACGTTTGTTGTATTGTTTTATGACAAAAGATATATAAATATATTTCTAATACTTAAAGTACAGTTTTTTTTTGCATTAATAATAACAATTCTAATTATCTTTTTTGTCTGCACTCCTTCCCAGGGATGTACCAGCTCACTTCTCTGTGCGAGCAGCATGCTAGGGAGCTGATCACTACAGAGATGGAGCATCGAAACATTACAGCCCGCTCAGAAGCTATCAGTGGACCAGCAGGTGAGTGGATAGATGACCTCTGGACGAAGATCATCATACCAAGATTTTCTACAGAAGACTTTGAAGACATGGATATATTTCCTGCACGTGTTGCAAATGGACACATAAGGCTAGTTAGTCTGAACAACATCCTAATGTCTGCTGTAGAGTGTGAAGATAAAGACTTGGTTAATCAGACGTTTGAGCAGCTAGGAGTGACAGTGTTATATCACATGCCAGAGTGGTGCAACCAACAGTCTGTAATGAAGTATATATATCCGACTTCAGCTGATGGCATTATGAGTGTGTTGTCTTTAGTGAAAGAAGATGACGTGAATAATTACAATAGCAATGCAACTGATGCTTACAAAAACAGTTTCAGAAAGTATTTAAAACATATACTGAAAGGCAAACACCTTACTGCATCTTGCAAAAAAGTTATTTTGAAACTTAAAATATTCCCTAGCATAGAATCATCTTCGAGTGATTGTGAACTGGTGACCGCAAACACATTCAACTGTTATAGTCAGATTACAAACTTTCCAATCAAGTTTCCAGTTCCAGTTATTCGGGTAGATGATGACAGTGAAAGGCAATTGTTGTCTAATATTGACGTGCAAGTGTTTGGAGATAGTGACATGGTCAGACTGTGTTTGCAAATGTCTTCTTCCTACATGACTGAAGATGTTAGAAAGGTAATGTACTGGCTAATGCAGTCAGAACAACGGGCATTTTTGAGAGATACATCTATCATGGACCTTGCTTCAAACATCCGGTTTCTTTTGAACAGTCAAGGAACCAATTGTCTTGCATGTGAACTGTTCGATCCAACGGATCCACAACTGAACGGTATCTTCATGGGAGATGCAGTGTTTCCTATCATTCCTAATGGAAGCAACATCCAAATGCAAAGTCTAAATAGTATAGGGTTAAAGCGCATGCATGACATTAAGCAAAGTGATATCCACCAAGCCCTTGTAACCACTGAACAATTATCCCAAACTGACGTAAAGAAAGCCAAAGAAAAGTCGAAAACCCTTATGTCATTTTTGAACAAGAAGCCGGAATTTTTGCCAGTGGAGACCAGCATGTCCATACGTTGGATTTGGTTAGAATTTGATGATAGAAACTATCCATCATGCATTCCTTTGAAAAACAGAGAAGCTGCAGAAGCGCTTGTTACACCGAGTCATATATTCAACTCTGAGCAAGCCAATCTGGTAGGATCAGTTGCTTATCTTCAAAATTGTGGAAACATTAGGGAGCTTGAACGAATTTATCAGTGGAATAAAAATCCTACAATTGAGGAGGTTGTTGCACACTTAGCAGAAGTTGTACAGTCATTTGAAGTACGTTTCAAGACAGATTGCCTTAAAATGATTACTGATATTTATCAATATTTGAATTTGAACTACAAAAACCACCAAGACACAATTGTCACTGATATTTGGGCTGAAACGTTTGACGAAAAAAACCTGCCTTCAATATGGGATGGCAATGGGTTTTCATCAAGAGGGAAAATATATGTGGAGTCCCGAGATGATGATGTACATTTAGGTAAGTACATGAGGAGTCTTCCATCAGAAATGTTAAGTATGAAGGAATTTTGTCGAGTTCTTGGATGCCAGGAACAATTAGATTTTGACACATATTTAAAGGTTTTAGAGGAAATTAAAATTGAATCTGACAACTGTTTAACTACAAATGTTAACGAAACAATTAAGCTTGTTATTGATATCTTAACCAAGATAAGTGAAGATGACTTTTTTAACAGTGCTGATGAAAGTCAAATCAGCAGGATATATATTCCAATTGAAACTGAATCACCCAAAAAATTGCAACTAAAATGTGTTAAAAATTGCGCACTAATCGATTTGGCAGGTCAGTTTGGAGACCAAGCCTTTGATGTAGAAGACGAAGTCTACTTTATCCACTGTAAGGTTCCAGAATCAACAGCTAGAAAGTTAGGGGTGCGATCAGCGATGCAGCAGATGCTTGCAGATGGAGATCTGTTTGAAGAATGGGGTCAACAAGAACCTTTAACTAGACGACTTAGAGTTCTTCTTCAAGAAGGGTATGTTGAAGGAATGGCAATTGCTAAAGAGATGTTGCAGAACGCTGATGACGCCCGTGCTTCAAAAATGTACATTCTGTATGATGAACGAACAAATCAGACTTTGCGTGACTACCTTATGAGTCCTGCACTTGAACACTTCCAAGGACCAGCTATTTGGATATACAACGATGCTGAATTCAGTGAAACAGATTTTATAAATATAACAAAACTAAATGGCGCTACAAAAGAAAAGGACGCATCGACAATAGGAAAGTTTGGTCTGGGTTTCTGTTCTGTTTACAATATAACTGACGTACCAAGCTTTGTGTCACAAGACAGTTATGTAATATTTGATCCTCATATGACGCACCTTGGGAATGCGATGCCGGGTAAAAACCCGGGACTGAGACTAAGGTTGAGCAATGAAAGGAATTTGAGAACAGTCAATCGAATGATTAACCAGTTTAAAGTGTTTGATGACATTTTTGGATGTCAACTTACTAGCACCCCAAAGCCATACTTTCAAGGAACCCTATTCCGCTTGCCACTAAGAGAGAGTCCAAGTGATATCAGCTCCAGAACTTACAGAGACACTGATATCAAAGACCTGCTATCGAAGATAATTAAAATGGCACCTAACATGTTTCTGTTTAATCAAAACGTTCAAGAGATGAAGATCTTCCACTTGCCAAAGGCAAACACCCCTGATGAAATCAATCTTATTTACGAAGTCTCCAAATCAACATCTTGTATCCCTAGAAATATCAGTTTAAATTCATCTGTTGTAAATGAGATCGTTAAATTAAAAACGAAACAGATGCTATACAAGTCATACTATCGTTTTATCCAGACCGTAACAGTTTCATCGGAAACGCGGCAAAATAGTTATTTAAATACAGAACCTGCGTCCGATTCCAGATCTTGGTTTGTATCATGGGCAACGGGTACCCAAAAAAATACAATGCAAATAGCACAATGTGATGATGGAGCTTTGCCTCTTGCTGCCGTTGCAGTCATATCTTCTGGTGATGGAAAACCCGTGTACACTCCAGTCACGAAAGAGATAAATGGCGCTAAGATGAATGATGGGAGGTACTTTTTCTTTTTGCCTCTACCAATAGAAAATAATTTTGCGTTCCACATTAACGGTCAATTCACTGTTACATCTGATCGTCGGCAGATAATGAAAAAGACTGAAGACGATATGAATGACTCCATGCAGCGTTGGAATGTGTGTCTTATGGAAGATGTTGTTGTGAATGCCTTAATACATCTTCTACAGGAATGTGAACCAAATGACAAAAACAGGTTTAGTGTTTGGCCGGTGTTTTGCGATGCCCATAAAGAAATTGAAATACATCTTTCACGGTCATTTTACCGGAACATTATACAGAACGACTACAAGGTTTTTCATACGGATAAAGGAAAGGTGTCATTCTCACAAACTATGTTTTTGCACCCGTCGCTGAGAGCCAATCATTCAGTGGGAAACTTGACATTTCGTATGGTTGAACAAACACTTGAAAACCATGTGCTTGTTGATATTCCAGAAACCATCTTTAATGATTTGTATGAAATTGACAAGTCCCTAATGCAAGACAAAACTATTACTGTAGAACGGTTTGCACTGGAATATTTTGTTCCAAATATAGCAATGTTTGAAGAAGAAGATCGCAATACAATATCATTGCATCTAATAGGATTGATATCAGAAATAACCGCTCTTCTTCAAGTACTTAAAAACGCGGTATTTGTTCCGACTGTCCCAAACGGAAAATTGCAAAGGCCAGGTGACCTTATCGACCCTCGATCTTTATTGAAGTCGCTTTTCTCAGACATTGATGAAAGATTTCCAATAGAACTTTTCTCAGACGGTGCAACAGTTGAACGTTTGCAGGAACTAGGGATGATGACAACAGTGATGCCTGATAGTTTGATAGAAGATCGAGCCCGTAACATACAGACATTATCTGAGTCATGTTCCAGCTGTGCATTTGATCGATGTTTATCTCTACTGCAGTATTTTGAAAATACTAGTATTCAAGAAGGTATTGCACTGAAACTGATTAACATACCTTTCATCCCTGTTGAACAGCAGCCAGACGACTGGACGTTTGTATGGAATGAAACCAATTTCAGCACTCAGTCATGCAACCACCATAAAGCAAATGAAAGACGATGCTGCTTCAAAACACCAGCATCCGTGTTTGTACACGAAGATATGTGGTTAGTTGGATGTCATTCGTCCATTGTAGAGCATCATGCAATGGAACTGATGTCAGAGTATACTATAAGCCAACTGCAAATAAAACATGTAAAGGATAGTGATTTTCAATTAGTTATTAAACAAATCGAATGTTTAGCACAATCTGCTACCACAATGAAAGTGTTGACTTCATTGAAACCCATACTTGAAATTTACATGTTTCTTAATAACTACTTTGCAAGCAACAATTATGTAAATACTTCAGAAGAGATAAAGCAACTGAAGCAACTACACTTTATTTTTGTAGATGGCAGATTTGTTTCATATGAACAAGTTTCTTTGAATCATAAGGGTGGATGTAAGCCCTACTTATTCGGCGTGAGTGAGTCGACTATACATGATTATGAACACCTTTGTAAAGAGGTAAACTTCAAGGAGGATTTCTCAGCTGATGATATTAACAAAGCTATTAAGGCTTTGCATATTGAGATTGGTGATCTATTTCTATCAGAAGATCAATTTATTCTTGCAAAGCAATTGCTAATGGTATTATATGAGGCATTAGAAAGATGTGAAATAGATTGGAGTTATTTTGATAAGAAGGGTGAATCGATTTATGTACCTGATGAAACAAAATCCCTGAAAAACAGCCGACATCTTTGCTTTGATGAGTTTAACTCCTTTGATATAAGTGATGAGGATTTCTGTTATGTTAATTCTGATATACCAGAGAAACATGCTAAACTGTTTGGGGTACGTTCAATCAAACATCAAATGCTGTCCGAGACGGATGCTTTTGAGGAATGGGGCCAGGAAGAACCACTGACAAGGCGTATTAAAGTACTCCTCGAGGAAGGTTATGTTGATGGATTTTCTGTAGCAAAGGAGCTGCTTCAAAACGCAGACGATGCTGGGGCAACAGAGATATGCTTTCTATACGACGAACGACAAAATGAAAGCATGCGCAAAGACTTGCTTTGTAAGGAAATGAGTGAGTTCCAAGGGCCTGCACTGTGGGTTTATAATAATGCAACGTTTACAGAAGAAGACTTTGTAAACATTACGAAGCTGAATGGCGGTACAAAGACTTTGGACACTACAAAGATAGGGACATTCGGATTAGGCTTTTGCTCAGTGTATAATGTGACAGATCTGCCGAGCTTTGTATCCGGAAACAATTATGTTGTATTTGACCCTCATGCTACTCACCTTCAATCTATTTTTGCTGACCAGAGTAAAAAAACAGGATTGCGTATTAATTTTGCAAAACAAAAAAACCGTCGCGTTTTGAATCGAATGAAGCACCAATTTCAAATATATGATGGTTTGTTTGAATGTCAGCTTACAACTAAGCTGGAATATGCTCCATTCCAAGGTACTCTTTTTCGATTTCCTTTGAGAAAACATCCAAGTGAAATATCTGACAAGGTGTATGATAGGCGGGAAGTCAAGGAACTTATTCAGAAAATAATCCAGTGTGCACCGTCAATGTTTATTTTCAATCAGCATGTGAAACAACTGAAGATTTACCATCAAGACGACAGTGACACGTTGTCTCCTAGACGTCTTTGTTTTGTCCGGAAAAGTAGTACAATTATTGGCAATCCAGGTTTGCATGTTGTAGAGTTTTCTGCAGGGTTAAAGAAAGAAGGAAAGCTTCAATCGAATCCATTAAATGTTTTAGAAAAAGTTAGCATTTTGATAACCAAAGACAAGTGTGATACAGACGATGAAACAATGGCCTGGCTTGTTTCGTGGGCATCAGGAACAGATCAACAGACATTTGAGATTGCTACACGCGAACAAGGCGCCCTTCCACTAGGCGCAGTAGCTGTACCTATGAACCCCGTGCATTTAGAAGAAGATACAGAAAGAATTCCTATTAGCTGTGACGATTTTGAGGGACAATACTTTTACTATATGCCTCTTCCAATTAACAACCACCTTAAATTCCACATCAATGCGCAGTTCAGTGTCACCTCAGACAGACGCCACCTTAATCTGCGCACTAGTGATGACAAAGAATCTTCATTCACAGACTGGAACAGAAGACTTATGGAAGATGTTGTTCTTAATGCTTTCATTTTCCTTCTCGAGAAAATACAAACTACAACCACATGTGCACTTTGGCCTCTTGTGGAAAAAAACGTCACAGAAAAATGGTTTCGAAAATCATTTTACAAATCGATTACTGATGAACACCGAGAATCCAGTGTGTTTTGTGGATATGCAGAGAACACGTCATTTAACCGGACAATGTTCTTAGACCCAAAACTGCGAACGGATAGTAATATTGGACAGATAGCGTTTGAGCTTTTGGCACATGTGCTCATTGGAGAAGACAAATTTGTGATGGATATCAATGAAAGCTATTATTTTGAACTACATGAAGCTAATCCGGACTCTGTTGAAATGCACACTGTTACGGCAAAGGATTTTTATATAAAATATTTCTTGCGAAATATATATAAGTTTGAAGATCAGTATGCTGAGAAACGAAATTTAGTTATATGTCATATTCTAATGACACAAGTAGATGAGGAAGTTTTAAACGCCTTAAAGGAGACGAAGTGTATACCCACTCAACCACACTATGTTCTTCGCATGCCACGAGAACTTGTCGATATTTCTGGAATTTATATTGACATTAATTATCAAAGAGTGTTCCCATTGGAAGGCATTTTTAGCGAAAGTGATGAACGGTTTCCGATCGATGTATTTTCTGACCATGCGGTGCTGCTTAAACTTAGAAAATTAGGGATGATGCATGAATTGCTTCCCAATGACATTGTATTGGATAGAGCACATTCAATTATAAGACTGTACAAAACTTGTTCAGAATGCACATTACATCGATACAAACAGTTTATGAAGTATATGGAATATGCCTTGTCCAAGGATAAAGACATTCATGTCAATATTCAACAGCAACTGCAAGACATCCCGTTTGCTCTTCTTTTGAACAGACCAAACAACTGGATTGGACCATGGGCCTCAGGAAGCAATGATTCAAGTGACACACATTGCAAAGTTCATATCAAGCCTTTACAGGGCGATTTGAAACTGGAATCTGTCCGTTTAGCAAAACCGATCGAGGTGTTTTCATACGGATCCAGGAACCTTGTGGGTTGTCATGCCAAGGTTTTGTCAGATACTTTTAGTAGCAAAGAACATGAGGTGGAACAATATTTAGGAATTCGGCATGTTTCCACTAGTTGTATAGATGGTGATAGTGTGAATCTTGTATGTACACAGCTGGAAATTTTATCAACATTGACAACTGATGTGGCGAATTTACCAGAAATTGTATTGACAAACATATACACTTTTTTAGATAAAGCTTGTGCTAAAAGTATGACAGAAATTATGTCTAGAAGACTTCGAACCCATGCCGTTATATTTGAAAAAGACCGATTCGTAAAAGGGTCAGTTATTGCAAAAGCTTTGACTGGGCAGTGCAAACCGTATCTGTACAGACTTAGCGACACGATGCTAAATGATTATTATGATCTGATCAAAATGTTCGATATAACTGAAGCATTTAGCCTGTCAACATATGCTGATATACTGGCCATGATTCACAACGACACATCTGGACGAAAACTAACTGAGCCGGAATTTGAAGTGTGTACACACCTTTTAGAAAATCTGTGTAACGAAATGCTTAAACTAGGAAAGGTAGGTGAAGACTTCGATCAAGTAATTTATGCACCTAACATAAACAGCCAATTGTTTCCAAGCACGGACCTTTGCTTTGATGATATTAATGATTTAGATGAAAGTGAATCTATGAATTTTATAAGTGATAGATTAACCAAAAGAGTATGTAAAGCTATCGGTATAAAAGAGAAAAAGATGGTATTTCTCAAGGATCATTCAGAGGATATTGAAGATTTTTACCAAGAAGAGACTTTGGTAAATAGAATTAAACGACTAATCGAAGGGTATCCCCTAGACACGGGCTTGTTCAAAGAGCTGTTGCAGAATGCTGATGATGCAGGTGCTAGTGAAATAGTTTTCATATTGGACAGAGACACCCATGCAGTCACAGACTTATTAAATAATGCTGAGTCGATGAAGCCTCACCAAGGACCAGCATTGTGCGTTTGGAATGATAAAGGATTTACAAAAAAGGATCTTCAAGGAATTCAAAGATTAGGTCAAGGAAGCAAAGAAAGTGACTTTTCAAAGACAGGCAAATATGGTGTGGGTTTTAATGCGCTATATAATGTGACTGACATACCTTCCTTCTTAACAAAAGGTCAGGAAATAGAAGGTGGTGAAACACTTTGTTTTTTTGATCCCCTTGCAACCACATTGCCAGGAGTAAGTAGAAAGAAACCAGGCAGGCGCATTAAGAACGTCAACACAATTATGCGCAAGAAATATCCGTCTTCCATGCTTGGCTATCACGAACAACTTTTCTTTAAGGGGGGTCAAGAGGGAACTATATTTCGCTTTCCGCTTAGGAAACAGCCATCGGATATTAGTAGAACATGCATAGATGTTAAAACAATTAGTGACTTGTTTCAAGACTTCTCCAACGAACTGTCATCAATTTTAACTTTTCTAAAACATGTTTGCAAAATTACTATTGGAGAATTACAAAAAGAAAGGTTTACCAACATTGCCAGTGTAGAGATGCAGTTAGACGATAACAATACTAAAATCAGAAATGGTTTAACTGCAGCGTATCTTAGTTTGTGCTCAAATGTTAAGAATAATAAGTTAGTGGTCTTAAACGGAAACCCTGTTTCTGTTGTATACAGAGCAAAAGTATGTATGGAAAAGCACAACACAAAACCAATTGCCAAAGAGCTGGTTATATCCCAGACACTCGGATTTAGTAAGAGACCAAATAAACTTGTTGTTAGACATATCGAGAATGGCGACATTGGTCATTTACCTATAGCAGGAGCAGCTGTAGAATTAGTTGAGGGCAATGAAAGGCGCAGTTCGGTATCCTGTTTTTTGCCATTGCCAGTTAAATCGGGTGTTCCAGCCCATGTGCATGGAAATTTCGCACTTGACCATGAAACAAGAAGATCTCTGTGGCATGATAAAGAATTATCGGTCTGTTTCCGTACTCAGTGGAACAATACATTGATTGAAGATGTGTTAAGTAGTGCATATGTCAACTTGTTTAAAGCAGTTAGAGACGAATACACTAGTCAGTACGAAAAAGGCAAACATGAGCTTATGAAGATTGAGGGAAATGTTAAAAGTGTCCTTCAAATTATTCCACTTAAATATACAGTTAACGGTGTGTACTGGGAGCTTCTCGCAAAGTCATTTGTTCGTCAACTTGTTCAAGAACAAATTCCCTTTTTACCATCATTTGAAATCACTGAGACTGAGTCATCCTATTCAACTGTTCAAGCTGTTTTTGATTGGAAACCATATTTAGGAATGAATTGTAATATTCCAGCATTCAACAGAAATGAAACGTCGTCCGAAGGAATGAGTACAATTTTAGAAATAAACAATTCACTTCGAAAAATTGGGATGACAATTGTCAAACTTGACAAAGCATTAAGCGATACAGTAGAGTTTGCTGGAATGCCAGTGGAATCTGTGAGTCCTAAATCTGTTATCAGTTTCCTCGTGACATATAAGAAAGGCGTTCCCGGCACATGCACGATCAAAACTGATGTTAAAGTCAAAGAATCGAACCTAGAAACCATTGCAACTCTGACAACTATTTTGAAGTATATTCTGCGAGACAAAGAATGCTTCAGAAAACACATAAGGGCTATCCCGATGTTTCTAGACAACAACAACATTGTAAGAGTACTGGAAGACTCGGCGTATATGTTTGTTACCAGTCACTACCAGCTTTGTCCACAACGTGCAGACCTGTTTCTGCATCAGGGTCTTGTAAAAGATCTTGGAAAAAAGATTAAACAAACAAGAAAAGGAAAGTGTTCAGCTTTAAAAAAGTTTACATTGCTAGATTTTGCTCATCTTGCAAGAAACCAAGAGCTTGTCCCTCGGAATAAACAAGAATACGTTCATTGGAATCGAAATGAAATCACGAATGACTGGATGACAGAATTCTGGCTTTTTTTCAATGAATGCTACAAAAAGAGTAAGAATGAAAGTTCAAGTGAAAAAGTTCAAAGCTTGTTGGATACCATACATGATTTATCAATCATTCCTGTATGTATCAACTCTGATAAAACAATGGCGTTGTGCTCACCGCTTCAGCTGTACTCGTTAGTCACCATATCTACATTTTCGCAAAGCTTGCAAAACACGTTGCGCAAGGTTCAACTTCCAAGTTGTGCTATGAAATACGGATTAGAGTTGCTAGAACAGAACACTGCCACTGCCAACAACATTGATAATTTCGTTAAATGTCTTTTTCATCACAAAGACTTGCTAAGACAGGCAAATCTTACAAAGAAAGACTCGAGTTTAGTCCTTCGGCTTCTGAATGACAATATACAAGCCATTAAGAGTATTGATAAGGTGAAATCATTGCCAATATTCTTGTCATACGATGGAAGGCGGGTTTCATTAGAGTCCTTCAAAGAAGCATATATTGCGCCTTATGGAATGCCTGACAAGGGCATTGACTCCATAATATCTAGGAACAATATCCTTCTCTTGCGAGAAAACTCGCAGTTTAAGGAAATTCTGAAGGTATTGGATGTGCAAGAAGAAAACATATTAAATGTCTACATGAAATTTATTTTACCCAATCACATGTGCATGACAAGTATTGAATTTTACAGCCATGTGAAGTTTTTAGCTCGACACCGACAAGACAATGAAAATGATCCCTTAATCCCAGGCATGCTAACAAGCTTACGTCATTTGTCTTTTATTGAGACAAATTTTAGCTGGTTAACTGTAAGTCAGTTGTTTGACAAGGATTATCCAATATTTCAAATATTTTGTGAGAATGCAGACTTTTTACCACACGAACTTCAAGATTCAAACTTGAAAGACTTTATGGTTGAATTGGGTCTGGTTACAGAACTTGAAATGAATCATTTTATTCGTTTCGGTAAGATGTTGGAGCAGCATGCTTCTAGCGAAGGGGTCGATGAAGATTTAAGAAAACGTTCTCAGTTGCTATTCACACATCTTGTTTCTATGGAGCAGAGTTTTTTTAGGGAAAACAGTTTTGAACAAATCAAACAAATTGCTTTTGTTACACCATGGTGCCCCGACAATGACCTAATTAGCATTCATGACGCTGCACCTGAACATAAAAATCTTGTAAAGCTTGTTGATACAGTAGTGTATGACAACCGATATGTATGTTGGACGACAACTCCTATTATTTCCTTAGATACATTACATACAGATGCTGACACTGTGCGACATACCTTAGGTATATCGACGATGCCAAACTCTACTGATTGGATACAACATTGCACCAATGTTGGACGGGGACTTGAAGAGAAATTACGACAAGCCCCCGCAATCTTAAAATGTGAAGTAATTATTGATATACTTGAACATATTTACACTTCAGCGAGATATTATGACGCAAAGGTAGATCTGACACGTTTGCGGGAAGTTCCTCTGATTTTTTTTCAAGAACAGCGAATGGTTGTTGTAGCAACAAGTGTAGTATTAGATATTGCTCCCTCTTATGAGATTCCTCCATTTCTCGTGAAAGCACCAGTGAAATTTGGGAAGCACTTTGAGTTGTTTTTAAAACTAGGAGCGACAGATAAGCCAACAGCAGCAACATTTGCATACATACTGTCTTCTTTTGTGGAAAATCAGATGCTCATGCCTCAGGAATATTTCGTCGCAACTACAGCCATGAAGTATATGTTCCGGAAGCTGTTCGAAACAAAAGAAAACATTAAAAACCTCGTGGTGGTGTGCTGTGATAAAAAAGTAAGAAGAGCTACTTGTACTGTCATAAACGATGATGTTTGGTACGCATCAAGATTAAAGGATTGTGATAAGAATATACCTTTTGTGAGTGGTTTCGGATTTGAAGATAAGCCTTTATTGGAACGCAACGTAATTCGACAGTGTGTGCGCAATTTACCCCAATCAAGCCAACCGTTCCTGCTGAGCAATATTATACAAGAAGAAGTGGATATGTCAAATTTTTCAAGAGTGCCGTCCCCGTTGGAACAAACAATTGAATCATACATAAAATCAGTTCAATTTAAACGGTGTTTTATACGTCTTGTGAGACATAGCGTTTTGAACTCAGATCCTGAAGAAACATGGACAGAGGAATTAGAATTACAGTTAGAAAATGAGTTAGAGAAGATCACACTTGTATGTGGTACTGGAATTAACACTATTTTAAGGATGCGCAGTATTGAACATGGCAACGAAAATGATTTGCATGATATAGAAGGATCAACAGAATCCAAATGGGTCCACATTAGACATTCTAAGGAAGCCGATGTCGTTGAAGTGATGTTTGATATCAAGCATAAGTACCTACAGGACAATATAACTATGTCTTTGACAACACATTTACTACATGTAACAAATGGCCGACTAGCTCAGTTTGAATCAATATTGCTGCTATTACTCAACTACAATAACGTGGAAGAGCGTAATATTTCACTTTTGGACTATTACAAAATACTGCCATATGACGCCGAAATAACAAAAAGCCTATTTTATCCTGTACCAGGCAGTTTTGTGCCTAAGGAATTTCACATGTACCTAGACAATGGTTATGGCTTCATCACTGAGTTTCAATACCGCTTCATCGCGTTACTTTTGGAGGATCCCGCACTTGAGGACAACGTTATGGAGGAAGACGACATGACGTCATCTTACATATTTGTAACCGTTCTAGAGAAAGTAGGGATATCAGATAACCCTCTTTTCCAAAAATACAAAATAGATGATGGATCAGAAGAAACAAAGACTGTAGAAGGTTTCATGTTGTACACCTTTGTGCGCCGAAAAAAATCCGATGACAGGTCAGTTGTTCTTTATGACAAGGACTCGGTAGACAGCCAAAATGTAAATCCCCTGGATTTGTCAATAGGACAAGTTTGCAAAGAAATCAGAACAGCACTAGTCGACGCCTGGACAGATAAAACGAAGCGTAAATATGTGATAAGAAAGCTCATGTTACAGTGGCATCCGGATAAAAACCCAGACCGGATTGAGATTGCTACAAAGGCTTTCCAGTATTTTCAGCAATGTATCCACTGTCTTGAACGAGGCCTTGGCGTGCCAGAGTACACCGACAACAGTGATTTTTCAGACGGAGGTTCAGCAAGAAATGGAGAGTCGTCGTTTTACAACCGCTTCTGGGACAGGCACCGCAGAAGGAGTGGAGGCGGTGATGGTGGTAGTGCTTGTGGTGGAAGGGATTTCATGTTTGAGGAAGATCCATTTGAATCGTATGCCAAATACGAACGCGAACAACCACCACACCCTTATCCTGCCATGGCCCGAAGATGGCAGACACAGGCCCGCTTTGACGTGGAAGAGGCCGAGAGAAACCTTGATGATACAAACAACAAAGGCAACTGGATCTGCTATAAGGCACACCAGGTAAAATGATATTACCTTTTAATCTTAAAACTTAATGTTATCATACTAAGAATATAAATAGCTATGTAAACACTTGAAACCATCTTAGTTTCACTTTTTAACTGACGAATATCACTTAGAACTTTCCCTTTTCTCAGTTTAATTGCAATATAATTTTCTGTTTCAAATCCTGTTTTTATTTTTAGGGAGCCGAGAAATCGTTAAAAGCCGCCTTATATGCAGAAGACGCTAATCGTATTGGAGCGGTTCAACATTCCCATGATTTGACCAGTATTGCCAATGGTATTTACATTTTTTGTTCTTCTCAAATAATATGCACAATTGAACACTATTAAACGAACACCATAAATATTGACAAGCTTTCAAATAATATCATGAAATGGAAAGTTCTTAGGAAGCATAGCCTGCTTAACAAATAATATTTTACTGATGACCAACACTTACGTGAAACTCAACTGAAAACTAGAAATGCTATAGTAGTGACAAGCTTTTTAAATAATCTCAGATAATTGGGAAGTTCTTATGAAGCATAGCCTGCATAAAAAATAATTTTTAACGGTGAATTTCTGTACAGAATTGTCAAAATGTATGTTACAATTAATAAAATAACATGTTATCGTTTAGATCTTAAGAAAAGATGTATTTAAAAACTTTCATCATATTTGTTGCAATGGGCCTGTTAATTTATTACAACGCTTAGAAATTGTTACAGAACTGTTCAATTGCAGAGTCCGTTTGTCATCGTTGTAAGGGTTCCTATAAAACAAAGTGTGTATGCTTATAAAATGTTTAAAACTATTCTATTTTTCCTTTCAGAACTGGACAACAACAGCCTGTTTTCATTGGCCGCCCAGATTGTCAACATCACAGGGTACCATACCGGCATGCGGTACCCTGACTCCAGTGGAACGAGCATTCCCGCTGACCGCTTCTCTCGTGATCAAGCCCGCCGGACCGTGCAGTTGGCACTGGAATTGCTGCAGACAGTGCAGGATGATTATATTGATTAAATTGTTTGTTAAACCGCTTGCACTTTGATTTGCCTTGCCATTAATCCACGTTATTTAGAACAGATCTATACAAAATATAAATACATGTATTTATTACCTAATTTGTGTATTGCTTCACACAGTTTGCTTCAGAATATATTTTCATTTTCATACATTTGTTGTTGGTTGCATCCTTGTTATTTTAATGCAGTTGTCCCGTGAGCAGTACATGTAAATATCGTGTTTTAACTGTGTATTTGCTGCTCCGAAATTGCAAGACAGTAACATGTGTATATGTACAGACTGGAGAACAGAACTTAATTATTTTAAGCCTCCTGGCAACACATATGCTCCTTAAGTAGATTTTGACTTCTACTTTTAACTGTTTTATATTTGTATGTTACTGTTGATTTTGTTTAAATGTAAAAAATTTGGTTCGTTGTGATTTTATTTAGTATGCTTTGTGTTTGTAGCAATATTATGACCTTATACATAAACTTAAAGTCATTAGTTGATCTTCAATATGTATGTACCAATTTTGTTCTTCATTTTCAACATGAAGCGGTTTCAATATACCTGTGTAAATATATTATATTATAAGTATATGACAAATACGACATGCTTTGTATTTTGTCTTATTTTTGTATTTATTTACTATGTGTAACTCTAAGGTATTTTTAAACAGTAAATGTTAGTTTGTTGTATTTAGTATTGCCACTTGCTGTGGTAACATTCCTTGGAATATTCTTGTTGATGTTTTAGTATGCTTTTTCTGAGTATCATTTGGATTATTTGCCTCTTTAAATTGGTAATAATCATATAAAATGCATTATATATGTTTTGTAATTATGTTGTTACACAGTGTTTTGTAATGTCAAGTTCTCTAAATTTAAGCATATTTTATAATTAATTGAAAAATACATTTGATAAAGTTTCATGTAAATTTAATTAGTCCCCTACCGGTGTTTACACCGGAGGGGACTATAGGTTTACCCTCCGTCCGTCCGTCCGTCCGTCCGTCAGTCAGTCTGTCAGTCTGTCAGTCAGTCTGTCCGTCAGTCTGTCTGTCCGCTAAAAATCTGGATCCTTTCATAACTTGAAAACTATTTAAGCTAGGCACATGAAACTTACTATGTGCATAGGTAGCAATGTGTACATTATGCACGCGCATTATTTGGGTCTCTTACTTGAAGGTCAAGGTCACAGCATGACCTTGAAGCAAAATCTTGTCCGGCGCATAACTTTGTTATATGAAGTCAGATTTTAAAACTTTTTAACAGAAATGATCACCATATTGAGACGACGTGTCTCGCGCGTCATTTGGGTCACTACCTTTAAGGTCAAAGTCACAGCATGACCTTGAAGCAAAATCAGGTCCGGCCCATAACTTTGTAATTTGAAGTCGGAATTTTCAACTATTTTACA
>Ga0224511_10000094_pt1 | contig 28810 bp, 18 predicted proteins | sample SF_May12_sed_USG_2_FD_169988 | JGI IMG/M metagenome (GOLD analysis project Ga0224511, IMG submission 169988) | Sediment microbial communities from San Francisco Bay, California, United States - SF_May12_sed_USGS_8_1 | ecosystem: Environmental > Aquatic > Marine > Sediment | place: USA...
TCTTAATATTCCTAATCATTTACAACAAATTTTTATACATTTTAGAACAACGATGGCTAGCGTAGGGACGTAACGTCAAAATCACATGTGACGTCATAATGTCGCATAAGCTTTCTAAATTTTAAAATTTTAAGAAGAATTTTAAAGACGCTTTGTTAAAGTATATTGTAGTGAAATTTCATAACTTTACATGCTCTATTAACCATACAGTGTCAAATTGAAAATGGGGGCGTTGGAAATTAGGGTGAGTGTATTGCAATCACGCTATCTGAACAAATAACAGATGAAGGATTTAAGTATAGGATTCGGGCTTCACTCTGGTTGAAGAAAGAGATGCACCCTCCATCCGTTTCAAAACACAAAGAAATATATCTACATGTACATTACTGTCTCAGAGCCATTGAAGCATGTATTAGGTGTTGCTAGTTTTTACTGTCTCGATGCCCCTATACTTTTTTTAAAATATTAAATTACATATGTATGCGATTAATTCTATGTCTTTTACAATTAAACAACTCAAATACATGTCACGGTGATATTTTATAATTTGATCCTACGTGACTATTAAGTGCGCTTAAGTTTAGGCAGATCTAGGAACTCCATTATGAATACTATTATATAAATTCGGTGACATAACACTAATGGCTTTTTATTTACAGGCACTTGAAGGCGAAATAGCCACCTAATAAACCCCGCATGTTAAAACATTTAACGGTTCTGTGGATTTCTGTTCTTTAAAATTTGGTTCAACATTTTGGTTTGGAAATGTTATTTATTTATTAATCACACATGACACCCAATCATTCAGACCATCGTAGGGGACCGGAAATGATTCATGATATACATGTAATTGTACTTGCGATTTGTCAGAGCTACTATAAACCATTGGCATACGATGTCAAATGTTACTACCGAACTTGCTAATCAGTGGTCATGGATCTTTCATGACATCCATCTTGACCATTTATAACAGTCAACGTCAAGTTAAGAAGTTCTACGTTTATTATGTGACAATATGACTTATAACACAACAGCGTACTTCCTATTTGAGTTTTGGATTGCTCGCGAAAATGGATAAAAGTCAGGAAGTGGAAGAGATTTGAGAAATTGCGGAACAGTGCATTGACTTATATCGTAAACAATGTTTTCCAACATTTTAAGATTTTAAAGCCAGACTTTGTATAGATTTAAAATTTTGGACTGACAAATATGATAACAAAATTACAGCAAAATGTGTTCTGTAGAGTGTTAATTGATTCACCGATGACTCGCTAATACAATGCCGCTTTCTGAGCAAGTAAAGAAAGGACAGTTTCAAAATTGGATTCGGGCAGCACTAGGGTTGCAGTATTTAAAAGAAGGTCTTGTCAGATTTATTTCACACGAAGCAAATGAACAGTATAACAATCATGTTCGATATGTTCTCTCACAAACGAAACAGAGTAAATACGATTGTGTTGAGTGTACGCCCAAGACTCTTTTACCATATCATGGAGTAGCAAAAAAGACATGCATTCAAACTGACACTGATACTTGCTACTGTGCACCACGTTTTCGAAAGAAACGAAAAGAGTGTCCTCAAGCAGGTGCGTGTGGAATATTCTACGACACAATCGTAGACGAACACAAACACAAGGCACCGACATGGACAAATACAAACATTGACAAATGGAGTTCATGCTCGTTTGAATTTTTCAAATGTTTCATCTCAATACCTGGCCACAAAACGAAGTCGTCGTTTGCACAGTTGGACGCTTTAGCATGTTTGAGCATCTGTCAAAACAATCGAAAATTGAACAGCATATTTAACAACATTAACGATAAGATTGAAAAGGTAAGACCGTTTTATTACTATATAGGGAGTCATTTGATTTGCACACAAGAAAACGTATCTTCGTTTTAATATCAATTGACTGTTAATGGCATAAAATACTCTTCTGTTCAGTGTTGTGTTTTCTCAGTTGGCTATAAACAATTCTAAAAACAGGTTCGTATAACAGTGTAGCTGGTTTCACGCGCGTGTGATGATGATTATGATGATAGTGATGATGATGATGATGATGATGATGATGATGATGATGATGATGATGATGATGATGATGATGATACCACTACTGATTTCAGGTAAAACAAGACCGACATGCCATTTTTCATTCCTCTACGTTACGAGTTTCCGAGAACGAACTCAAACAATACATTGAGGATTTTAAAGTCATCTTGGAACACGAAACCCTTGAAGATGACGATGAAGCTCAAACACACCTCAGATATCTGCAAGAGGTAACAATTAAGACACACACATACTCACGCATCCTTATCATTCCCATGTGGAAGTATAATACATATGTTTGCAATTGAACACATAGACCTACATATCCCTAATCATGCCTACGTTCCTAAAATTAAAAATACTTTAGCCGTTGGAGTGGTACTAAATGTGAAAATTGATTCTTCGATGAAATTAAAACTATTTTATTTTTAAGTTCCAAAACAAATTACACACACATTCTAGTTTCATCTGCTACTCTTACTACATTGTACCAGTTTTATTCTTCAGCTCACTGACAGCAACTTAGTTGTCACAACTGAAAACGAATTGAATGCAAGAAAAGATGCATTGAAAAGTATTATCGAAAGAAAAATTGAACTCCAATTGAATCTCTCCGATAATGAATCGCCAAATGATGAACAAAACGGTGAAAATTTGAATCCAGAACAAGCTGATCAGATTAAAAAGGAGTTGGCTATTCTTGAAGGTCTTGAAAAAGATCATCATGACAGAGTTGAAAAAGCAATTGAACGCATTCAAACAACTCTTGATACTTATAAGGATGACTTGGAAGAGATCAAACAAGGAATGTTCTCACAAAATGTGATATTACGCTCCTTGTCTGAGGTTTGTATGGAGTTTACATACGATTTTTTAAATCTATATGCCAGGGTTTCATTTTTTATCATTTCATTTATTTTATCTTTTTCCTTCCACGTTACCCCGTTTTGCAAACCATTGTTTTATTTTATAAATAAGTGATAAATTTATTGTTTAAATAGAATAGTGCATTTGGTTGATTTGAATGATCGCGGAAGTTGGCTATGTCGCGAGTGGCGAAGCCACTTTGGGGATTTCACGACCACCATTTATTGTTTATAGATGGTAAATATGGTTTAAATATCAATCGAATTAATGTCTCAGCAAAATTTAATCCATGGAATTTCTAATTTTAAGGAACAAGCTAGACATGGACTTGTTCTTGACGAAACCCAGGCCGATGTCCAAGAAGTCAAACAGGCAGTGCTGGAAGGCAACGCCGGTAACAAGGCCGGTGTCCAAGAAGTCAAACAGGCTGTGCTAGAATGCAACGCTGGTAACGCAATGACTTTTGGGTTAACTTTGCATTGGTATAAATATATTGAAAAAATCGTATGGCTTCAAAGTAGTTCATTCAAGTAAGAATTACACAGGAATTATAATACTCTTAGTATTTATGAATGCAAGCTCATTGCCATTAGCATTTATTCATATTATTGAAGTAAATGTGATGATAATCTCCAGAATTGTTTTTTATATCTGATCAGCCTATGAATACAATTTTATGGACAGTGATTTTTCATGTATCAAGATATATGTTGTTTGTACACCAGATAACTAACATCAGTTGTTGTTGAGTTTATATTTTATATTCTTTTACAAACTAGTTACGTGTAAGCATGTTATTACGTGTAATTAGGAACCCTTTTTCAAACAAATTTCAGTTGCATTTAGGAATACGTAATGAAATAATTGGTTTAATACATTTGTAGATTTGAAAGAAATTTTGTCAAAAATTCAATCATTGTTGGACAAGCAAATAAACAAGAATACACCCATTCATCCACAAGGTAAGTAACGCACATGGTGTGTTTTTACGCATATTTTTTATTGATTTAAATTTTCTGTACAGTTGCATGTGCTGATAAGATTTTGGTAGTATAATTTAAAATTAAAGAAAAAAGGCAAAAAGAATTTAACTTCGGCGGGTCATTCTCAATTTACAATTAAAGGAAATACACTATTCTTAATGTGGCATTTGTGTCGAAAATGTTTCTGACATTTTGTTAACCTTTTTTAGAGGTAAAAATTATTGTTAACTTCAATAAAACGGACAAAAATGGACAGCAGAAGTTGTCTGATGATCTGGTTGCAATTGGCAATATAGTGTTAAAAGCGGATGAAATGCCTGCTGAGCAGAGCACTAAACTCGAAGAGTGCCTTACACAAGTGTTAAATGTCGTCCGTAAAGGTATATTCAACTTCATTTTGTAAAAACACTATGTTTTTGTAATTAATTGTGTTCCCTTTTCGTTTAATTTCTTCATAATTTGTAAACTGCTTACAACCATTTATTTCATTGAATTGCATTTGCATATAAAATCAGTACGTTATGTTTGACTGAATTGTAGATGGCGCTGAGATAACGGGTGTAAAGCATGAATGTCTGGCCATTTATGTGAAGTTCAAATCACTTAAAGCATGGCTTGCATTTTTCGAAAGATATTTGACGTTGGAAATCCAAAAAGCATTTGATCCTCTTCAAGAAGAAATAAGAAGACAGAAAGGGTTTGAACAAGTCGAACTAGAAGTTATTGTGTACCAGAAAGATTTTCTGCAAGGGGTAAACGATATTGGTAAATACAATATTTTTTTCATAGTTATTGACACACTATATTGTGTGAAAAAAAAAACACATTTAAGAAAAGTGATATGTGAACTAGTTGAAAGCAACTAAAAAAATTTTGCAATACTGTTATCACAATAAATTATGCTACGGAAAAACATATTTAAATGTCAAAGTACCCAAAGCAACCAAACTAAGGTTTGGTATAACATGTTTATTTTACACGTAAATGTATTCTCATTTTTCATTGCATACCCACCACTACCAGAGATAGGGGTTTAATAGAAATCACTTCATCGGTATATTTGTCAGTTTATTCTTCTATCAAATCGTCTCAAAATTTCATTTTCTTCACTACAGATGGATAGTTTGAAAAAAGTGCACATATGTTACATGTAACCTGCATGTCACAGTGCTTACCGTAGAAACCATGTTTGATTTCCAAATGTGAAGAACAACATACAGATTAAATATCAGAATTGTTGACAATTATTATTTTTTGATTTTCGGAATGTTAAAATCGTAAACCTGTTAACCTAGGTGAGCTATTATGTCCGTACAGGAACCGGGATCATGCCTCCATTTTGATGGTGTGATAGTGAGATGGTCAAAATAAACTTTATAGTTCCACAGTTAAATAGTTGCAATAAAAATCAAATTTACATAGCTGTTGACATAAAAAAGGAACCTAATTTAAAGTCAGTGTCAAGCGCTGGTAGAGGTGTAGGTGACTCGACTTAATTATTTACGAGGCCAACCTTTAGCTCAGTGAGTAGAAAGCGGAACTGCCAACAATTTTAATTGTATTTACCGCCATCTGTAACAAATAACCCAATGCAAGTAGCGCTTAAAGTTGATTTGTAGTGGCATTGGCTTCGAAGTTTCGCGTCTTACTAATTGGGTTAAACATTCAGCTTTAGCATATTTAAGTCGGGCAATGGTTGAACTACACCCTTAGTTTTGGCTGTTTTCTCTGATCAAAATTATAGTCGTAAGTGCCAAATTATGAATGAACATATTAGGAATATATATGCAATCTCTTGTTTAAGAAACACCATCTTTTTTAATTGTCTGCAAATATTAAATCTATACCACAGTGACACAGTTTGAAAATGCTGCGGCGACGCAAACTAGCGTTGAGGAAATGTTCTCTGATCACAACCGCCCATCAATGCGCAGAAAATGTCAAATCTGCTTCACGTTTGAATCGTCAAGTGATTCCGATGAATCGACAGTGACAAGAGAGAACGCCTTGGCAGACATTGGTATGGAAACAAATAATTATAGTGTTTGAAAATATCATACCTTCTTTGTTTATCGTCCTATTAATTTCAGCACATGCATAGCACTAGAGATTAAAATTATTGCAGGCTGTTAACGTCATTGGATGAAAAACATAGTCAATGCTTTTGTAAAATAACCTTGATAATTTATTGTTTATAGTTTCACGTAAGTGGTTTTTGCAATAAGTACATAAATTTGGTTGAACCATTTCGGCCTTGTAATGTTTTTTGTTATTTGATAAAGAAGATATTTCAATTTCTAACAGAATTACTATATTGAATATGGAAACGTTTTGAATTGTTTTTACTTAGCCGAGGAAACAAGGAATATTACCCTCATGCAGTCTGAAGACGTAAATGCCTTAGAATTTGAAGCCACCGGTAAAAAGGCTACTTATCACCCACATAAATATCACTAGACAAATGTACTTAAATAAGTTAAAATAAACTTTTTTAACACAAACCGTTATTTAATTCAAATCAATTGTACATTAGTTTATATTTAATACAATGTTTCGGTTTGAAACACTTTTTGCTTAATGAAATATTGCTTGCGACGTATCTAGCACAACCAAACACCGCATATGAGATGAAAGAAGACATATTTGAGCAAATAGATGACTTTCAAATACCGCCAGAACAGCACATTGAGGAAACACATCTAACACATAACGATGACATGTCTGACAAAGAAGTTTTTGAAATTAACAGTGTGTCGGAAGGAGACAGCAAACACGGTATTTATTATTGCATACCAGTTTGTGCATAAAATGTTCAGACAAATTTCGGTCGTAATTATGTAAAAAAAATCAATTTAAGGCAACACTTTTTAATTTAAGTTCGCATATTAATGTTACGAGTGTTATATAGATACATTTCAAGTAGAAGGCAGGCTTGAGTTTATATGGCATAACATTCTTTCTACATATTTATCAAAAAAAATATAATTTTAATAATTTATATGTAAACATAATTTATACCAATGCCTTGATAGACTTTGAAGCGCCATGTAGGTCCCCGCCTAGAGGGCTGCAGCAACAGTGTCTTGAACTTTGCGAAAGGTAGGCATCTAAACTAGTCTGATGAAACGCATCAATGTTGATAAGTATGAAACCTAGTTGTGCATAGCTTTCATAGCTTTCATAAGCACGGTTTGGGGTCGTATAATTGGTGTTGAAATTTTGCCTTATCGCTGTCAAAAAACTCCAGGCCATTATGTACAGTATAAGTGTTGATCGTGATGCGCATGACACGTATTTTAAGTTCATCGTGAGAATTTATATATAGTTAATGAAGCCTAATCGCTGTAAATACTTTATGACCTGTTTTGTGGTAAATCTTTGTTTATTTTTATAAAATTGCTAGTATGTTATTCATTTCTTTGCTAATTGTACAAACGCAATTTACATCAATAAACAAAATAAACGATTATGATATTACAGAGTTGCACAGAAAAAGAAATGCCCATTTGGAAATAAATGTACAAAACCGCACTCCATAACAGAACAACAGAATTGGGAGGGCATTCTTCTAAGATCTCAAGAAAATCTTATGAAAGAAATGCCCGAAGACTTGGACAGTCAACAGTATGACGACAATGCTCATCAAAGCCAGAAAGTTCACCGAAAAAAGAAGACGGTATGGATAAAAAGTCGTACATCTGTAACACACTTGTTATACTATGGTGTAAAGGTTTATTTTGTTCGACCGCATCGAAAATAATTTGTGCACTGGTTTAATTTTCTTTAAATGGATGATTTATGATACTTTATTTATTATAGAGTAATATATGATAAAGATGTAAGATTGTAGATTTTTATGTTTTTCTTATTTTAACAATTTCCAGTAAGACAAGTAATATATAATTATATCAGTATTTATTAATCATATACACACATTAAAGTAAAACATGTCTTCGGTGTAACTTTCAGTGAAACTCTATATTGAACTCTGATTCTGTGAAATTTGTTTATATTTGTCGTCAATTGTGGTCAAGCAAAATGTCAGTATTGACCAATCACAGTCCAGTTGGCGCGGAAAATCCAACTGGAACATTTGCGCCATTGTAGTATTGAAAAGTATTGCGCCACTATAATTTAGCTATACAATTTAACGTCATACTATTGTTAATGGATAAGGGCTGGCTAATTATTTTGTCAATGTATTAAAAAAAGTCCCTGCGACATATAAATGTCACTTTAGTGTTTACACGAACACATAAACAATTAAGTATACAACACGTAAATGTATTCGTGTAATTCACGACCTATGACATTATTTATATTTACTGATACAGATTCTTCTTCATCTTCTAAAGACTTTTTGAAGAACACTTTGTTATTCTTATGTTTCAGCTTGCAAATACAGTCGAGTTTGTTAATGTGAAGGAAACATCGAACCCCAATATAAGAATAAATAGAAAGAAATGCGACCACTGCTGGACATTTGAGTTAAAATCTCAGGTAATTTCTTTTGTCAATTCGTTTATCTCGTATATGCCCTTTAAATGAGTGCATTCATAATATGTTCATTTTTAAATGATATTTTTAAATTTATGTAACGAAATTAGTGTTAAATTATTATTTCATCAACAATGAAGTTGAAATGTCTGGATAAACACAAAGCGACCTACATGTGTTTAATTACTATTTAATTACTTATGTTGATAGCCTTTGTTTCCAGTCCTTTTTACCCTTTATTACATGTATTAAATGCCAGTAAATGCTGTAGCAAAGCGTAGTCGAGTATAAAAAGTCATATTCTGTGAAAATTCTTGATTTGTATGTTTGAAATCCTTTATTTTTATTTTAAAGTATTCTTTGAGGTCGGTCTGCCTTTGTGACGAAGAAATGACAGAATACTTTTTCATTGCCTCTGTGAGCGAAGATAATGCAGAAGGCAAGCAATCAAGAGACATCGGAAAGGAATGCCAATGTTGGGAGAACCAAAATTTTGTTTTCAACCGGGTAGGAGAGTTTCGATACACAATAAAGGTAAACAATACTTTATTCTGGATGGTATTATATTCTCTTGTTATATAGTTTGTTTTATTTAAAAAAGCCGTCAACTCATGTTTTAATGTTTCACATAATCTGCTTTAGATCAAGTTAAAAACGAACATTTATGGATATTTCTGCCAAAGTGTGGTTTTTGACTTTGGTAAACCGGAGTTGCTGGAAAAGAAAATGTCTCTTAACAATGAGCCTGAAGAGAAAATCGAAGACCGCAAATCTCAATTCAAATTGTCGTTGGAAAAACGATGGAATGAATCAAACGTGGAACTTGTTAGGTTCTTCGATAGGTAAATTATGTATTTGGTTTCCTTGATCTTGCAATATTATATTTTAGAAAAAAATCAAACAATTATTGCATGTAAAGCATGTAAATTCAGAGTTGATGCCGTTATAAAAATAAAAATGTAAAACACAAAATGTAATGTAAGTTTTTAAACATTTTAAACACACTACTATATTTTAGTGATCAAGCATCTGACGAACAATTGCTAAATAAATACCCACTAAAACTACCGGAGGATACTGACACTTTTTTGAACAAGAACAACTATGAGGAATGGACTCACTCCATGCTGTATTTTGAGGAAAATGCACGGTTGGAGGAAATTTCAAGGTTCGAATTTTTCTTCGTCCTGTAATATTAATATCTCACCATGATATGGAAATGAACTAAACAACTAAAACAAAATATAAACAGTATAAATTGAAGGGCTATTTTTGGTATCAATATCTTTGATTAGAGCTCCTATTCCAGTCTTGGTGGATTTATTTCCCAAAATCAAAACAAATAAAATAAAGAACAGTACTTCACTAGAATACTTCTTTGAATTTCATTGAAATTCCTTGCTGTCCTTAGAAAGAAGAATTCCCCGGATTGTTAATATAACGGAATTCCATTCGACGCGCACCTTGCTAGATCACTTATTCTCATTTTATCGGCCAAATGTAGCTCATGAAATTGCGATTTTTTATTTTCACTAAAAAGGCTCAATGACTGCCTCAGACTTATGGTATACATTCATATAAAGATGTTTTGTACTTGGTACGACTGAAAAAATTGATAGTTGAAATTTTGTTGGTATTGCAGTATAACAGTTTTTTTAAGTGAATTTTACGTGACATCACATATTATACATTCAACACAAAATATTGACAAAACATATTCAGTAAAATAAATGTGTGCATTTACTGAAATTTAATATAAAACTTTTTTGAAATAAAGCACATTGAGCAAATAAAACGATATGCCATAAGGAGGCAAATAAATGTATGTAAACACATGTTTTGCCCTATTGTTTTCAAATTCAGATATAAATTCAAAGATAGCAATGCCTGTTTTACTTTTCCTGATAGTTTCGTTTTTCATGGTCACGTAAGATACAAAATTTTCAAGAACACAATATAAAGCAAAATTAATAAAGCAATGTTTATGCAAATTCTTATTTTGACGTAATAACTTAAATAATGTTCATATTTCAGTATTTTGCAGTGATGATGCCTGTTTAAGCCTGATTGAAATACAATGAGTTCAATTTGAGTTCAACAAATAGGATATTTTGGGGAGGTTGGATCATGTCATTATCAATTTGAAGATGTAACAAATAGTATTTGATAACCGCTTTGTGATATAATTAAAGCAAATATCCTGTCGAACAAATAAAGTCACTTTAAACATAACTTATAAATTGGAGCTGTAAAAATGTGCATATACACCCCGGACATGGTTTTGGCCGATAAAATGAGAATGAGTGAGTCTAGTCAAAATAGCGCCGCACGAGTCAATCTAATTTTAGTTCAATATTTACAAAATAAAGCGTTTGAAACGGTTTAAATTTATTGCAAAATAAATGTGCTAGAACAATTATAGAGTGACGTTTCTTTGAGTGAGAATCGTATTAATAATCTAAATTAATGTAACTTGATATACATGTTATGTTTTTAAATCCTTCACTGACAATTTATTTTAAAATGTTCATTTCAACAAAGGCTGGCATAGGAGCTTTAACATTAAATGCGTTATTTTTAAGGTTTAACCTAGAAACTCAATTGGAAATGAGGGAATCCCTTGAACCTATCGAAAACCCCATTGGTGAAACATTCTTTGCAAAACAAGGTGAACTATTGGCGCGGATTGCTCTCAAAGATGAACTTTCACCAGATTCTAAGGCTGGCAAGTTGATTTTAAGGCAATGCAACACTATTTGGATTTCACTTGTTGACGATTCTTCAATACAGCGGTTCGGAAAAAGAAAGGTAATAAGTTTGCTCAATTGTTAAATGGCATTTGTAATATTCGCCAAGACGCCATTTGGTCGCGAGGTCCATAGAGGCACACTTTGTTATAAAACTGTAAATTGGAAAAAGATAACTTCTAAGTGTAAACTTAAAGAACAAAAAGTTACGCATAATGTCCTCTATTATATCTTAGAATTGATTTTCATTGAAGGTTTACGAAGCTTTCATTGAACACCGAGAAAAAGACTTCGTTGATGTTGAACTTTCGAAACGTTGTGTGGAAGAGCTAGACCTAAGCAATGGTCGTGCAATAAACGTTGAGGTCTGATATGTCGCACAGTTTTTTATATTATAATTATCCGTCGGCAATGTCTAAACTTGTTTTATTGAATAACAAAGCCAGTTTGCGGATTCATTCGATTTTATATTAACAGTATTCATCATCTAGGCGAACAAATACTTTTATTTATGTAGACTTTATTATTAAAAATACACAATATATTTTATAACAATATAATTGCCAATTATCGTTATTATTTTTTTAATTAAACTCTAAATATAAAACAAAGTAGACAAACAGACCGAAGCTTGGCGGTCTTAATTTAGGGTAATTTGCGGACGTTGTCAGCACCAAGTACGGCTGAAGCTCTTCAGAGTAGTTTTGTCCTTTTATAGCTCCAGTTTCGTTTGAACCGTGTTCCATTTTGTGAAATGCACCGAGCCATCGACAGCTTGAAGCATCACAATTTTGTATTTCCAGACCCATCTGCACATATTGACATAAAAGGTGCATTGAAAGTTTGGTAAGTGTTCGACTTTTATTTTGTGAATATGTGTCAACATTGTTAACCTTAAACATACTGTAAACACGTTTCCTTTTGTAGACGTAAATGTTTATTGAATTGTGAACAACTAACTGTATATAACATAAAGGTTTGCTCTTCTTCCATAAGCGTTTTATGTGTCGTGGCATTTTAAACCGTTTATCTTACCAATTAAGTCATTTTTAAATATGTAATTAGGAAAAAACAATTTGATGAGGAGTTCGTCAAAGATTTGAACTCGGAACAAAAGGAAGCAGTTATACGATCTTATTTCACATGTAAAGTACCTACACCACCAGTTTTAATTGTTGGTCCATACGGGACAGGAAAAACGTATACCGTGGCAAATGCGGTACAATGTGTGCTTGCCCATCAACCAAAAGCAAGAATTTTGATAGCTTCAAACTCTAACAGGTAATCTGATACAAACAATGGTGGAATGAATAATTACTTTTAAACTCTAGCAGAAAGCACAACATTCACATGATTAAGTTTAGCTTTGTCATGCTTAATTTTTTTACATAAATTTGTGTAATGTCTGATGTACATATAAAGTTAAATATTTTGTAAGTCAAAAACTTGCAGGGGCTTACGTGGAACAGTTTTTTTTGTTACGTTATTGCATCATACATATTGAAACTTTTTGCAGCGAGGCTGATCTCTATATTAAAGAATATCTACATCCCTTGGTTGAACGTGGTTTCAACAATGCTAGGCCTCTCAGGATCTACTATCAGTATCGTTGGCGAGGCACAGTATCAACGGTCGTTCAGAGATACTGCACATTTTCCGAAGATCGTAATGATTACCCTACCTTCAGGTCAGACAAAATCCTTCGATTAAAACATTTGAAAATTCTAACCGGTATATCGCATTATATATATAATGTAACTTCAGAACATCAAATACCAGTAGGATTAGTAGAACTATTTTATGATCCGTATATTTGTGCTCAAATTGTCTTGCGACTGATTGTGGCGTTGAACAATATCAAACGGTTACAAAACCACATACATGTTCAAAATCTGATCGCCGTGTAATTACACACAACCCAACAACCAATTTTCTTCAGACCGCCAACATACGAAGAAGTCTGCAAACATCGAGTAATCGTTAGTACGCTTCACACAGCCAAGGCATTGACCTACTTGCAGCTACCTGAAGGTTTCCGTTTTGTGTTACTGTTTGATACATTACAATAAATACGTAGGATACCATTTATTAATAAAGTAACTTTTTTGTATTTGTAAGGTATCTTCCTGAGGGCTTTCCCTTTCATCAGTTTAATTGTATGCAGTCCTACTTAGTAAATGTTTTATGTATGCTATAGTACTACATGACAAAATTACAACCAGTGTTACATTTTAAAATTAAATTTCACAACATTTTGTTTTGTAGACTTTTTTACTCACATTTTCCTTGACGAGGCTGCGCAGGCTCTTGAAACCGAAATGCTGATCCCAATATCTTTAGCTGGCACGAAGACAAGGCTCATTCTAGCTGGTGATCAAATGCAGGTTTGTTATGAGGGTAATTATAATGTATTATTTAAGTGCGTGCTGGAAGACGTTTAGAATAAATAAACAGTGTTTTGCTAAGTACACGTTGTTTTATCAAGAATAACATCGAGGTAAAAGACAAGTGAACAAAACCTGCAATTGTTTTGTATGACCGATACATGCAATATATTTAAGCTTTTAAAACTTGTATATTATCGTTTTGACTAAGAACATGGTTTGTAGATAAGCCCAGAGGTGCATTCGTTGATTGCTGAACAAGGTCAGTTTGGACAGTCCCTGATAGAACGTTTGTTGGACTACTACCCACCTGACAGTCTTTTTGTTGTCAAACTGAATGCAAACTACCGAACAAACCAAAGCATCATTGACTTTACCTCCTCACTTTTCTACGACAATACTTTGAAGGCTGTGGTTAACCCTTCAAGACACAAAGTGTACTATCCCTTGACCTTTTTTACTACCAGAGGTCAAGAAAAAATGCTAGATGTCATGAAAGGCTTTTACAACATGGCTGAGGCAAGTTTTATATGGGTGTACCTTTAAGTAAATACAGTATTACACACGCGAGCATAAATGTATAAAAAATTAATCTTAAAGGTTGCGGTTTGTAGTTATCGGAATATTTGGCTTACGTTGTTGAATTAATCGTACATTTATGTTGAATTAACGCAATAATGCTCGTGTGTCTTGTCTCTTCAACGCACTGGTTTTACTTCGTTTTGTAGGTACAAGAAGTGGTCGAACAAGTGAAATTCTTCAGCAAAAACTGGCCAGATGATTGGGATTCATTCGACGGTAACAGCATTTGTGTGGTAGCACCCTATCAAATGCAGGTAGGTGTATCACAGGTGTCCATACACTATCATATTATGAAAAATGCTATTTTTACATGGTGCTACCCTGATAAACCGTCATAAACGTAACACTATGTTAAGAACACATACTTAAACGTTTGCAAAGGATGATAATAAAAGATTATAAGACCAAGAATAAATTACAACATTCAACACAACAAAACACAAACAACAAACACATCTCACTAATATAAATTGAAGAATAAGCAAAAATAAAAATCCTTGTCTGACGTGGGATTCGAACCTGGGGCCTCGAGCTCCACTGTCCGATGCGTTAACCTCTCGGCCACCAAGGCGAATGCTATAAACGAATGTATATTGTATTTGTAAAGCTGTTGAACCATTTCAACGTTTTTCACGAAAACCATAAACCCATAAACAAATAGTTACTGTTTACCAATGTGGGTTTTCACTTTTACATTAACATTTGTATTTTAAAATCGAACGATCGAGATATTATAATATAAATATCAGTTAGGCATTTTATGATCACTCTTTATTATCACGGATAGATAGGTACTATGTTGTGCACCGTTTCAAAACCAATAGTGCATTTGTATTTATTTAAGGTACTCTTGATTCGATCATACCTGAAAGAGGAAGGGATCTACAATGTTACAGTTGAACGAGTTGAAAATGTACAAGGTGAACTCAACTTTATCTTTATTGACATTATAAGTAGGATGACCACTAACACTTGTAAACTTAAACATAATGTGTGTTTTATAAACTTATAAACTAATAAAAAGCATTGTTATCATGAACGATGTTTTCCATTACAGGCAAACAATTCAGAGTTGTCATTATGAGCACCGTCAGGACTAAACACACTTGTGCACTTAATGCAGACGAGAACAACAAACATCTGGATCTTGGGTTTATGTCAAACGTGAGGATGTTGAACACAGTTATCACACGGGCACGCTCGCTTGTGATTACTGTCGGTGACCCAGTTTCACTGAGCGTCATAGGGGAATGCAGGTTCAGTTTATTTCTTATATTTGCTAGAATAATCAGATATAGTATCTCTTATAAAATCTCGTTTTGAATCAAACTATGATTTGCGTAATAAATCTTCATGTGCAATGATATCTGATACAATATAATTCTTAACTTATTCCGTCTGTAGAGAAAATTGCGGTTTAAATTCTTTTGGCTGATAAAATTGTGCGGTATTCTTTTGACCAGTTTAGATAAAACAGTTTTCCGACATCGTATTTACGATAAAAAAATCAACAAATAGGCTTTCAAAAACATCTTCATACGTACATTAATACATGTATGTACTTTTTATTGACGATCAGCAATTGTTCTAACTCTAGAAAAGTCTGGGACTTCTACCTCCAAACGTGTAGAGAGCACGAGAGTTTCTTTGGTCTTACATGGGCACATTTCCAGCAATTGATCGAAAATGTCGAAAAGAATGAAACGTACATGTTAAACCCAAAGGCAAGTGCGTTTGTACCACGACGCCTGCGTCTGTTGGGAATAGATCCATCAATATACACAGCACACCAAGAGTTTATTCAGGTAATAACACGTACATTGATTTCGCTATGTTACGCAGATGTAATGATATCCAGAGCCGACGATGTTATCGCAGACGTACTTACTACAGCTAGTGTCTAGTGCTTGTGTGGCGGCCTTATAACGTTAAACGGCATCACCTCTTCCGATATTTTAGCATACCTGGACAATCAGTCATCTGTCCGGGTACCCCTCTGGAACCATGGATTGTATCTTGTTGATTTTAAAATAGATTTTCTGGTTATGTGCAAGGGGGTGTCAATAGTGCGGCATCTTTCCTTTCCATTAATGAACAGCTTTAATACAACCGAGGCTGCTTCCCCCCATACACACAACGCATCCTTAGGACTCTCTTTTTCTCTTATTAATTTTTCCGTTATTTCTTGTGCTTTATGGTCAGGATTCTAGTGCAATCAATGCGGACGTCATACTTGATGCGGGGCTGGCAAAGACGTCTTCGCCCATGACGCTAGGCATCGTGAATGTTATAACCCCAAGAGTCACATCTGTGTATAGTAACACACCATCGGCTAGTTACCCCAACCAAAAGACTCAGACTATAGATATGACATATGCGGTGGAACCAAATAACAACTCGGGACTTGGTCAAAGGTATTTTTTTGTATTTGTGTGTTCATTTTCTTCAAGAGTTGAAATAATCAGATACTTAAATATAAATTCAAATGTAAAATGGTTCTGTTCTTGTTTGATTAAAATACCTGTAGAATTTAACATGTGGATTTATTATTACAAATGCTTTGTGTGGTGAAATGTCATTTACAACTTCATAGTTTAGAAACTAATTTGGAAATCTTTTCAGCATGTCATGCAAAACCAAAGCCAATGTTAGTACCGAGAGATCAACCTCGGTTTTTGGATCACAGATCGTTACGCCAATGGGTAACATGTTTCGCTTTTTCTATTTGTGTGTAAACAGAATTACAAAATACTTTTTCTTAAACTTGCTTGATGACCAAAACGGTAAATTTATTCGTTCTACTGATCATGCTTGTCATTGTCATAAACATATGCAGGGAAAGACACACAACAGCCTAAAACCAATACGAACCTGACCAGTGGGCAATCCGGTGGCAACATCAACTTTTGGCAAGGTAGCAACCTTAGCTACCCACCGTTTGACCTAGGTGGACAGCTTCGCATGGGTACCGGAGGCAACCAGACACTAGACTCGTTGCAGACCCACAGCGACATCAGTCAAATTGGATCACTGAGGTAATATTAAACTACTAGTCGCTCCAGGTTGCTACCCAGGTGTTTGTGAACAACAAGGCCAAGGTCATTGTTGCTAAAATGTATTTTGTTTCCGCTCAAATACTTTTCTTTGGCCTATTGACGTTTAACTTAGCGTATCTGTACATTATATCAAGAGACAGCTGCAAGATGTTAGGTCTAAGAGCATAGCGACTTTTAGATTGCTACCGAGTCCGATGGGTAGCTTATATCAAGAGGCAGCTTTTGATTGCTTCAAAAGATGTTTGTGATCAAAGTCAAGGTCACTGTTGCTAAAATAGAACTTCAGTTTCCAGGTTATTAGTTCAGTTTGCTGTGACCTTTTGACACCAAACTTGGTTTGTAGGTAGCTAATATGAAGGATCTATTCGGGATTGCTTCACAGGTGTCTGTGATTAGGGTCAATGTCAATGTTGCTTAACATAGAAAACCTGTTTCTGCTCAATACCTTAAGTACTTAAGTGCTTTGGAGCATCGTTGCCAAACTTGTTGTGTGGGTAGTTTATATCAAGAGGCGGCTTGGTGTTTCTACCTATATGCTTGAACTTCAGATCATTGTCACTGTTACTAAAAATAGAAATTCAGTTTCGACTTAATGACTTCAGTTTGCTGTGACCTATTGACACCAAACTTGGTACGTAGGTAGATTATATGAATAAACAACTCGGGATTGTTACCTAGGTGTCTGTGATCAAGGTCAAGGTAACTGCTTCTAAAATGGAAATTATATCTCCGCTCAATAACTTGAGTTTGCTTTAGCCTATTGATGCTAAACTCGTTGTATCGGTAGCTTATATTAATAGGCAGCTTGTGATTCTACCTAGATGTTTTATCAAGGTCAAGGTCACTGTTGCTTAAAACAATTATATTTCTGCTCAATAATTGCAGTTCAGTTTTTAAAACCAAAAGTAGTATGTGGGTGTCTGATATCAAGACGCTAATCGGGATTGCTACCCAGATGTCTATGATCAAGGTCAATGTCACTGTTGTTAAAAATAGTTTTTTACTCTTTGCACAATAACTTGAGTTTGCTTAGACAAATGAATCCTAATATAGTAGATGATTAGCTTATATCAAGACACATCTTAGGATTGCTACCCAGATGTATGTGACCAATAAGGTCAATGTCACTGTTGCTTAAATCAGAAATTTCAGTTGTCATGCCCTGGCATTGCTACTCACGTATCTGTTTTGAACTATTGTTACCAGCTTTCTGTGTTCGTACACATGTAACTTGTATTATGACACTGCTTTGGATTTCTACAGAGGTCTCTGGAATCTAGGTAAATGTTTTGGGGTACAGTGCTTGTTATGTCTCCCCCCCCTCTGGGGGAGACATATTGTTTTTGCCTTGTCCGTATGTCCGTCTGTCCGTCTGTCCGTCTATCCGTCTATCCGTCTGGCTGTCTGTCCGTCTGTCACACTTCGTTTCCGCTCAATAACTCGAGTACCCTTTGACCCAGAGCCTTCAAACTTCATAGGGTGATAGCCCTTGTTGAGTAGAAGACCCTGATTGATTTGAGGGTTAGTAGGTCAAAGGTCAAGGTCACAGTGACCCGAAGAGTGAAATCCGTTTCCGCTCAATAACTCGAGTACCCTTTGACCCAGAGCGTTCAAACTTCATAGAGTGATAGCCCTAATTGAGTAAAAGACCCCTATTGATTTTTGAGTCAGTAGGTCAAAGGTCAAGGTCACAGTGACTCGAATAGTGAAATCCGTTTCCGCTCAATAACTCGAGTACCCTTTGACCCAGAGCCTTCAAACTTCATAGGGTGATAGCCCTTATTGATGTTCATATATATATGTGCATGTTCTTCTTAGTACCTTAATAAACGCTTCCGTTTCAAAACGGTCATATCTCGTTCTTTGCCTTCCTTCAACAGCGCACACGGAGGAACGCGCGGGGGGTCGACATGCGTTTTTTCTCAAAAACATCTAGTTTAATGTTTGATTTAAGCAATTGAAAGGCATGATTGGTACTCAAAATCAAGATCTATATACATATTTTATTCATCAATTGGCTTTAGAAACCTGCCACCTGTACCATGCTTTACTCACACATACTGATTCCATTCACATGACTCAGAGCACAGTAGTTAGATAATAAAGATACAGAAGGGTTATTAGACGATCCCTTTAGAACTATCAATATGACAGCTAAAACTGTTAGAAATAAATGTCCAGTCTATGACGGGGTATTAAAATACGTTTGAAAATAGAAATAAAATATACGTGTTTGCGTTGTAATGTTTTAACTAGGTCTTTTTCCTGGCCCGGGGGTGTGCCGATCCAACCGTTGCCATCGTTTAACCAGCAGTACCGTTCGACCATGCAACATCCTACATTGCTACAGCCGCATCAGCCCAGTCCCAGTCTTAAGGTAACCATAAGACTTTTGCAAGATAAAACTTGCGCTAGTTTGTGCCAACGTTTTTGAACATACAGTGATATTAACTAATCATATACATGTCTATTTGATTGCTTTCTTTATTATACCTCCACACACGACGGTGTATACAGGAGTTAATCTGTTGATCATGCGTTGATCTGTCGGTCAATCCTTGACAGTTGATATGTCCACATGCAAGATTAGGAGGCAAACTTTTTAAAGTGAAATTTTACTGGTGAAATATGTGTCATATGCTAATATTTCTCTCTTATAAGCTTACTTATGCGGTCTTTTTGCGAACAAAAAAAGTTAGAATTGGTAAACCCACAGACGTTGGCAATGCGTATCACCACTACTTTGATTTGTTGTGAAAAAGGTGTAACAATAACTAACACATTGATTCGAACTTTATATTCAACAGCTATTGTTTACCAAAGTTTGATAGAACTCAAGAAATAATAATGCTGTGTTTGTACTTTTCCGATGCATTATAAAGATTTTGCTCTCTTGAGTAGTTACAACTACCTAAAACATCGAAATAGAATGGAAGATTATTATGTGGTGTATTCTTATATAACACTGGAATAGCTTAATGTAGACACCACTTGCAAATAGCATGATGTTTTAATCCAGGTTGATGTGTTCCTAACCCCGCCCCAGCCGTACAGTCAGTTTAGGGCCCAACATAATACAAGCATGTCATCCGCGGCAATATCTTCACAAGTTCCTTCAGTTTATATGGCCCAAGGACAACCATGGTTACGTAAGTAGATGACAACTTGCAATTTAATATACTGTTATGGAAGACGCATTGAATATATTAAATTTAAATGACTTTCTGCTATTCCGGAGCTGGTAAGAAAAAACCACAAAGACAGTAAAACTTGCAAACAGTTTGTTTAAAACAAAGAGGTAATAAACTACATATTGTATTTTGTGTTTTATATATTATAACTATATAATAATTATAATAATAATAATAATAATAATAATAATAATAATAATAATAATAATAACAATAGTAATAATAAGAATAATAATAATAACAAAAAAATTAATAATTAGGGTTATTATTGGCGTTGTTGTTGCTGCAGAAAATCAGTTGACACCATCGATCCTAGCCGTCGGTCAATGTGGCCTTAACAACCACAGGCCTGCCTCTTACCTGCCGTTTACACAGTTTGGCTCAGGTGGTCAGCCCTCTTGGCTGGACCAGCCGCAGGGGATGACACTAACACAGAACAGCAACCAGATACATGGATCGCTGTTCCCACAAAGGTTATATGAACAACAAAACAATGGAAACCTTAAAAATAAAATCCCATCCTAATTTGTGCTGTCACTTTTTTCTTTTCAAACTGAAATAAATGCTGCTTCGCACAAGTACAAATGATTTACACACACTTTTATTTTCACTATATATTTATATTGATAAATATTCAGATAATGTAAAACCGCCCGGTTTAGCTTAGTCGTTAAAGCATCGGACTCGTGATTGGACGGTAAGTGGCGAGTCCCGCCGGGTGTAGTAAACTGTCTCCGTGATGATTGATACCAGATAATGCGCTAATTTTGATGAAAGGGAATGCCTTTAGGAAGCATAGCCTGCATGGGAAAATAGCAGCCTCGATTTTATTGAAGCTGTTCATCAGTGGTAATGAAAGGTGCCACACCATTTACGCCCCTACCGCATTTTCAAAAGTCAGGTTCTGTTTTCACTAAATCCCCTACCTCTGGCTCATGCAAGGAAGGGGTCAGTCGCTTGTGGAGTGAAAAGGTGAGTACTGGGGGAACCCAGGAACGCCGGTTTAAAGCCGGCTGACCGTGTTAAAACTTATCCAATGTTGACAAATGGTGTTAAATATAAATCTAACAAACACGCAAACAAAAAATAAGATAATTATACTTCGATATTGCAACTGTATAAGTTATCTTTTTCAGGCCTGAAAGTGTGCTTAACCAGCAGCCTTTATTGTCTTCTCAAGAGGGAGTTCAGAACATACAACAAACACCCCCGCTACACCAGACCAACTTTCTGTCACAGCCACAACCAGACAGTTTTCAGGATGACCTCTTGTCTGACCCTCAATATGTAATTTGCTTTTGTTTGTTTGACCTCATTTCAAATTCAAAGTTTTATATTTTTATTCAAAGTAATAAAGCACAATGTGTGTCATGTTACATTAACATGGTTCTGTGTTGCAGTATATTTAATTTTCGAGGGTAAAATCCCCCTATTGGTACGCAGTATTCAGGGTAGGGGGTCACCTTGGTATGCCCTTGCCCAGATGTCCCTAAACCAGTCGCCTTGGTGTGCCATTGCTTAGTTGTTGCTTAGCTGTACACATATCAGTCACCTTGGTGTGTCTTGCCTATTTCTCACGATTTTAGGTCGACCTTGTCTGCCAATGCATAGCTGTCACTAATTCAGTAGACCTTGTGTGTCACTGTACAGCTGTCACTATCTCAGTCGACCTAGTGTGGCATTACATAGCTGTCACTATCTCAGTCGACCTGGTGTGTCATTGCATAGCTGTCACTATCTCCGTCGACCTGGTGTGTCATTGCCTATCTGTTACTATACCAGTCGGCTTGGCGTGTCATTGCCTGGCTCTCAATATATTAGACGACTTTGTGTGCCATGTCATGCCATGTGATTTTGGTAATGGCGGCACTAATTTGTATATCCTACATGTCAGGAACACATCTGGTTACTATGAGACTGGACTTATAGTAAGGCTTAACCCTCACAACATTGGTCTAGGCACCTCATTTTTGCAGTTATGTTTAGTATTGACGGAGATACAGCGATTTTAGAATTTTCATGTCATGGCGGTTTAATTAATGTTCATAAAAAGGGCATAATGGTCAATATTGCAATTAACATAGCAAACCGTTTTCTATACATGTATTCTTTTAGGAAGACACGAATAAATTGATTTCCACGGATTTGCACGCAGACCCCCTCTACCGATTAGACGTACAGTTGTCTGCTTGTTATCTCTTCTCTTACAATTGATTTTTACAGTTCATTTACTTGAAAAATCCAATTGAAACATATAATTCTCTAATTTAAAATTAATTTGCAGATCTAAACAACATGACGTCAAATTCAAACTCGTTTTGGTGCTACGTCATTTACCCCAAGTAACCTCGTTTTAGCTGTTCCTGACACATATAGTAAACACGAAGGGTAACTCATCATATGATATAGGTACACAAACGATGTTCTTTTTTATGCAGGTTTCAATTAGGCATAATCATGGGCAAGCAACCTTAGTACGCCCTTTTTCTCAAACAACTGCCAAACGGATAACAAGAACACCGAGCAGTGGAACGTGTGCTTCACAAATAGGTAACGAACAGACGTCTCCTACAACACATATTGTACATCCATCCTCGTTGTCCGCTTCTCAATTTATGCTCTCATGTAAAGTATTAATTAACTGTTTTGTTTTCTTTTACATATCGTTATCCTCGAGTGACCTAATTTCGTTACTTTGAGAAAACAAACGACGGTTGAAAATAATGAAAATAGAAAACTCTGAGAAACAACAACTTATACTGAAACCCATTTATTATCCCATTTAGTATCCTATAGTGGAAATCACTATTTTAGAATTATTTTTGCAAATCACCTCAATTTATACTTTAAATAGTCATAGGTGAAAGATTAATCGGTCATCTTGGTTGTGACCTTATTTCGTCATAGCACGTGCTATGCAAATTTTCCAAACTGGTTTCATTTTGATATTGTTTCCTTCATTCTTTACACAAACGCCCTTTTATATATCGTATAAACAAAGCAGAAAACAACACTTTAAATATAACTTATTTAGTTTTATGGATATCAGGAAGCCTTATTTAAGGTTGGTCAAATATTATAGCAATTTATTTATAAAATAGATAATATTTTATCATTTTCAATACAAACTGCCAATGGCAATTCTTTCGGAAAAAACACTCAACCATGAATAATTAAATGACCAATAGTTTACCTAAAACATCAACAAAAATCTAGCGAGATTTCTTCCAAAACAAACATGATGACGAAATAAGGTCAGTGACTAAATAAGGACCTCCTATGAAAAATAAAATTATATGGTTAAATATCATGATGTATTTTCTAAAATTCTTTTCTTAGTACAAAATATTGAGTCGTTGACGATTTTAATATTTTTTTACTGTTACCTAAATGAAATCAGAGAGCTCCAGGGGTGTGGCAAACACTTCGTCGACTGATACAGACTTTTCCCAGCAAAATGTTGTAAGTTGTTATTTATGTATTAATTATTCCTTCACATACCTATATTTACGTCATAATGTAAAGCATCGATTCACGTCTTAATATAGTATTGTAAATTCTATCATCTATTACATGGTTATGATGAAGAGCATCTAAATGGAATGATAACTTTAGACCCAGGGTAAGACCAGACCGAGCTCAGCTTCAACCGACCTAGCTGCGTCTGAACATCTGCTTCCCTCCCCACTAACGAAATTAGAGAGCTCCAGGGGTGTGGTAAACACTTCGTCGAATGATATAGACTTTTCCCAGCAAAATGTTGTAAGTTGTTATTTATGTATTAATTATTGTTTTATTCCTTCACATGCCTATATTTACTTCATAATTTAGAGCATCGATTCACGTCTTAATATAGTATTGTAAATTCTATCATCTATTACATGGTTATGATGAAAAGCATCTAAATGGAATGATAACTTTAGAACCAGGGTAAGACCAGACCGAGGTCAGCTTCAACCGACCAAGCTTTGTCTGAGCATCTGCTTCCCTCCCCAATGGATGCACGTGATCCATCAAAAGCTACCGCATCGAAGGTCAAAAAGGGGTCAAAAGAAAGCACTTTCTCACTTCCGCAACTAAATCCACGATCTAGCAAGCCGGCAGTGCCTTTACCACCTTACGCCTCATCGGAATCGCAGACATCGTCATTACGAAAAACTGTACATTCAGGTGTCCGCTTTTCGTCCAAATCTGTTCATATGTCTCAACAAATGAGAGACAGTTTATCATTTTTCTTCGATGATAAATACCAAAGTGCAAATAAGGCTGAACATACTAGTGATAACATTACCTCGGAAAAGAACACGGAGCAAGCGTCTATTGAGCCTAGTAGGCGTATGTCTTACGCAGATATAGTGAGAAACAAGAAATAATTACCTATAGGTTTGGAACATTTGCTTAAATAAAAGAACATTTCAGAACCGTTTGCCATATGTAGCCGCAATTCATGCGGTGGTTATGATATTTATGAAATTGCTTGAAAATACCCATGTAGTTTTATGATGAAAATTTTATTGATAAATGATAGGTACGTGATAAAGTATTAAACGTTGTTAATTCTAAAACTAACATTTTATATTTATGTTATGCATTATTTCTATGGAAGTATACGGGTGTGCCGCACACTACGGCGTTTATAAAGTAACATCATCTAGCGAAAAGTAGATACATTAAACCAGAGATATTTCTTTTAAATAAATGTATGGTGAAGTGCAAACAATCATCAAGTCATTTATAAATAGTGTTCATCACATAAACTGAATGTGTTGAAGTTAAATGCAGGACGTTTGAATGCGTAGCAATCAATTGTATCGGGGAGGTATAATGAACGTATTGTTCTACATGTACAAAGAACCCGTGTTTTTGCAAAGCTGTTAACTAAAGCACATTGATTTTGGCTTTAGAATGAACGACAGTAATATACTATTGTGAAAAATGCGTACATTTTAATTTTATGAACATGGTAAAATTTCAAGAGACTAGTATTGTGTTTACAACATTCTTTTAAAAGGTCAATATTAACAGAGCTATAGTCAGTGTTTGGATTATTATAATTAAATAACTTGTTTCTGCATTTTCCTTTAGATATAAAATGTTGATCATGTTGATTATGTGTTTTCTTGCACAACATTAAATTTTATATATTGATTTTTATAATGTTTCCTTATGTTTTATTTGTGTATTTGTATTCGTATTGTCAGTTTGTCATAATATATTGCATGTTTTATATTTCAATTTTATATGCAAAACCGAATGTTTTCAGCTTTTTTGTTATTGTAAATGAAATTCAATTGTTATGTACTATATCTTACGTGTATGTTTATATTTGTTGAATAATAGCATGTTCAAGAACTTATTAGTTATTTTTATATACGTAAATATCTGAGCTTAACGCTATCATTTAGCAGGTATAGTATCATAATATTTATATTTATAAAAAACTTCATTAACTCAATTGGTAAAACTCTGGTCTCAAAATGAAAGGATCATGGGGTCTAGGCCAATCGCGATGTCTGTATTTAGTTTGGTTAAGTTCTGCTTCAAAACTGACGTATGAAAGCTTGCCGAGTTAAGAGGCTTAAACTGAGACGTTGACTGGCCACCGTGATATAACAAAAGTCAGTTTTGTAAATGACTTTTTAAGCAACCAACCAACCTATTCATTCCTAAACAAACGAACGAACGAACGAACACACGAACAAACAAACAAACAAGTGTATTTTTCTATAATATTTTATATGTTGTTGTTGTATACAACCATGACTTAATAAAGGTAATTGTTGTTGTCGTGTTGTTGTTGTTGATGATGTTGTTGTTGTTAATGATTAGTGAAGAAATAGGCCTATATTTTGTAACATTATCTACATAAGACTTATCCTTTCATAACAGCGTAATATAGACTAAATTTTGGCTATCAGTCACAAGATCACACTTAAAGGTTAAGTGTTTGAGCCTGTGTATCTTGTCCGCTCCATATCTCCAACATTCTTTAAAGAATTCGCATAAAACTTGGCTCAAATGTTGAGTTTACGCAGTAAAGAAGGCATCAGTCAGTCATTTTGGTTCCAGGTCAAGGTCACACTTGAATGGCAATTGTTTAGCCAGCGTATCTCCCACATTCCTTGAAGGATTATCATGACACTTGGCTCATTCGTTTAGTTCACTTAGACGAATTGTATAAGGCACACGTCAGTAATTTAGGCTGATGGTCAAGGTCACATTTGAATGATTTTCATGACACTTGGCTCAATTGTTTAACACACCACAACAATGTGCACAAATAACGAGTCAATCCTACTTCATAACGTTATAATGGTATTCAGTCTTTCTTTCTGTTTGTGTTCAGCATTTTTTCTATTAGAAATCAAGAATACAAGTCATTGCACATACTATATGAGATATATCTACAAATACAGTCACCAATGTAACCGCATTTATTCAAATTGCATTATAAATGATCGATGATGAAATCTACACTTTGCTAAAACAATGAGTATGAATCCAGCTGAAGTTAAAGATGGCATTGGTATTAACCGGTATTAACAGACAACATATCCCAAACAAATAATTAAGTTGAATGCAATCGTGGTTGTTTGCATGCGGACATATACACGTTTGACATTGTTGTGACGCATGAGTTGCTTCGTGGTGTGTAACCTTGCTGGCTAGGCTAGCCAATCGGATGATTAATCGGAGTAGTCTGTCCTCGGGCTCTCTCTCTCTCTCTTGAGTTCCCGGTGCTCTGAAAGCCAGACGCATCTAACTGAGGTAAGTATTTCTTTCTAGTATTACTCCCTGGCCCATATTCTTTACTTAGTTGGTTTAATTAGACTATATTCATCATTCCTTACAGTGGCGGTTCCAGGATTTGACCTTAGGGGGAGGGGCGTGGACTTTGTCAACGGGAGGAGGGGTAGAAAAGGTGTTAAAGGTTGAAGTAAAAGTAAAAGATATATCGCTTACAAACATGTGAACAAAAACAAAATGAGAATAAATAGCGGTTTGGGCATAAAAAACGTAGGTCCGCGGCCGTTAGGGGGCGCGCGCCGGGTGCGCCCCCCACTGGATCCGCAAGCGCCTTACACCCAGGTCACTTCAACATGATAATGCCGTTTAAACATTAAAATTCGGAAACAATACACACCAGGGCCGGCAAACTTTATCCGTAAAAATCAATATTTTGCCAGCTTTGGAGGCTGGGATGGAGGGAGTGGACAAAGCGCTAAGTCAGGTTCAGTTTTTCCTCACAGCTGGCTCATGTGATGAAGCAGGTAGACGTTGGCAGGGTTAAAGGGCTAGTACTGCGGAATCCATGAAAGATGTAAGGAGGACAGATCGCCGTGCTATATCCTTACCAATCGGCATTAAATTAAACACAAACAGACAAGTAAATGGTACACATTGTTAAGATGGTTTGATAAAAGTTAAAATAACTTATATCGTACTATACCGGTACATTATTAAAATGAAACAAATTGAGGAACAGAAATGTAACAATGATAAAATTAAACAAATTAACGACAATAATAAATGAATAGTATTAATATGCCATTGAACACAATGTCAATGTTCTGGTAAAATAATATTTGACATTCACTCTTAATATTCTGCAGGAAAAAATAAGCGTTTAATTTGTGTGGCGCGCTTCATGGAAGTTTCAAACCACCGTCTGGGCGTTTATACTCCATATGGGCACGAAAAAAGGATTCAATCCTTAAATAACATTTTTGTTTATTCTTCTAAAAGAGATTACCATACTCATTTGCTTTAAACAAATGTCTTTCTTTTCTTTTCTGACTTATTTCTTTTGCATTTAAAACTTGTTGTCTCTCTGTCATCAGATTAAATACTATTATTACTAATTATTGTAAAATTGTTTGCCACACGCGTACACGTATAGATAGTTTGTTATCTGAAGAATTAGCTATTTATCTAAGTACCTCACCCAAATATTGGATATGTTAGAGGTATTTAACAAATAAGCTCGGGTTTTTAATGATCATTTTCATGAATTTTATTTATAGATTTCTTCGAAGTTTCAGTTTGTACAGCTATGTTTTGTAAAAATGTACAAAGTATTACAGCATAAACGATTTGCTATACGTTCCAATACTAAAATAGTTACATGCATGTCAGTCATCCTTAACCTATATCATCTACTTAAGAATTTCATGCATGTTCTCTGAAACTTAATTTCTATGAAACCTGAGAAACATATACGTACAACCAGATTAGTTTTTCAATTTTTAGAAATGAGAGGCATATTTACATAAGTAAAGAGCCCTTTATTGGTTCGCACTTGTTTGGTGAAATATAGGTCGTATTTATAAATTCTGCAGCGGTAATATTTCCCAATTACAAGAACAAAATTATTGAAAATGCTCTGCGCACCTAAATTCTGTTTTTGTAAGGTTAGGGTTAACACATTTATAAGCGAACACAATCATACTCTT
>Ga0224511_10000095_pt1 | contig 28804 bp, 11 predicted proteins | sample SF_May12_sed_USG_2_FD_169988 | JGI IMG/M metagenome (GOLD analysis project Ga0224511, IMG submission 169988) | Sediment microbial communities from San Francisco Bay, California, United States - SF_May12_sed_USGS_8_1 | ecosystem: Environmental > Aquatic > Marine > Sediment | place: USA...
CTCCGCCCTTTTAAAAACGTTTTCTCAGAGGGTGCCAATTTTGCCATCTTTAGCACAGATTTAAGGGCACTTCTGCTGTGTCTATTGCACTGTAACTTGACTCAGGTAGGTTTCGAGACATGCTGATTCTGATCAGCCAAAAAAATTTGCCTTGTCATCCAATCTTTAAGTGAGCAATTTGCTAATTAAGCCGTTTTTCTGCTTTGACAATGTATACATAAATATTATAGTATATCTCATGCGTGCCATTTCAGAATGCCTAGCAGCTCAAATGGGAAATCATCAATAGATGGAAAGATGAAGTGCTACTTGTGCTGTTCGCAGCTCGAAGACGCTCATTTTGTCCAGTGCCCGACAATAGTGGATCACAAGTTCTGCTTCCCCTGTAGTAAAGACAGCATCAAACACCAGCAGAGTGAGTGTAGTGTTTCATTTTGTCCATCAGCTACATTATTGTTGAAACACCAACAAATGTTGAAGCATCGTATCATTTTTAACATTTGTTGTCAGCAGCCCAACGATCGTTGTGTTAAAATCGCCTGTAATCAGTGTGACAATTGCTTAATCCGTGGGCTAGGGGTTTGGTGGTACTTGAGGAAATATTAGTCTCAATTTAAAAAGAGGAACTTGTACTTAATTTGATTGCTAGTCTAGGTAAATATTTCTATTAATCACTCACTAAATCAGTCAATCGATCAATCAATCAATCTTACTCGTTGCAGGTCTCAAGAAGGACGTATTCTGTCCCAGTGGTAAGCAGTGCCCTCTAACAGGAGGCAGCGTGCCTTGGGCATTTTTGCCTGGCGAGATCAACCAAATACTAAACACTCACACCGCGCCTAAATACGCGCATGACCGCAATGTCGGTGTAACGACCCAGGTCTCCAAAGACAGTGAAAAGCCAGCTCGACATCATGCTGAAGCTGTTAGGGTCAAAACAGAAAAGGAGTCTACGTGATATGGAAGTTAAGGTATAACTTTGGGCTGTATATTTTTATTCTCTGCCTCCTCAGACATGTATAAAGATGATTTTTAAATGTTATTGCTTTGCTTAAATGTGGTTTTGCGAGTGCCTTACTTGCTAACCTATACCTTCAATGAATTCATATATTATTAAATACCCACTTGTACAGATATATAAGTAGAAGAATAATCACAAGACTCAGTATTTCCAACATTTATAATCACACATTATGTTCTGTTTTGCATGAGAAAATGCAAAAAAATTGATACATTTTCAATGTTATAATGTATAATGATTGTTTAGCTAAAACATTCATAATTTTGTAATCAATAAAGAGCTAGAGAAATGGAGAGCTTGTAGTACATTTTAAGAGATGACAATTGATGATAAAAAAGAAATCTATGAACATAAATGAAAGCATGACTTGGCGCCGGACTTGTTGGGTTGAAAATTGCCTCACATACTTCTCATGTTGCAGTGAGGAAATCGGTTCCTCTTTACCGTAGAGTTATCCTCTACGCACGGCTTTACGCTTTACCATAAAGCTAGGTAGCTCCCGTAAAACACAGAGCCCTTCAAAACGCGTGCTCTATTAGAGCCCTGGAAAGTTGTCAGACAGGTGTACGCCCTCTGTGCTCCAGTACGAATTAAAAGAATACGACTGCTAGCGACGCACAGCCTGGATAGAGCTGCAGGTACTAAAATCGACGTTCGATGAAATTTGTGAGTATCTTTTCGGATTAGCTATGCCCAGCCATATAGCTCACTGAAAACATATTTCAGCTCGCATTGCAAAGTCCGGCAGGTCGCTCAATCCTCCACCGAATTGTCCACTCAACTGGCTGGCTTTCACTGCGAGTCTGGAATGTGGTGTCTGTGACTGTGAGTGTGACTGTGAGTCACACACTCACACTGACACTCAGTCACGTCAGTCACTGACTAGTGACTGACTGGGTGAGTGAGTCGCTTACTGTATCAATCACTTGCTGATATTGACGAGTGAATCACTCACTCATTGACTGTGAGTGGACTGTCGATTCAATCAGTTCCAATCCCTCCTAGTCCTACGCCACTACTCACTCACACTCACAGTCACTGATTCACTCACTCACTCACTGACTCAGTCATGGGCAGTCACATCATGATCATCACATGACATTGGATTTGGATTGGAGTTGGTCTCACTCATGCCATTGGATTGGTCTCACTCATGCCATGGATCGATGATTGACTCATGCAGTCATCAAAACCTCGTCAGTCACGGCTCACGCTCACACTCACAGTCACAGACTAATTAATAATTAATTTAATGAGTGAGGCCCTAGACACCTGCAGTGAGGGAGTGAGTGTGACAGGGGAGTCTACCTAGTTCTGATGACTCGGTCAGTCATTTTTTCAACTGTCGTTCCTAAGGTGCGATTTAGCTGCGCATTCAATATTTTTAATTATTCTATTCGCACCGTGTGGTCCTCAACTCCCATCTTTTAGTACTCATGCAGGGTTCAACATGCAGGCTCCACTGATTTATGTGACAAGTCAAGTTTTCAAACAGATGGCCACAGTTTCCCGGAAACATATAAGGTATGAGATTAAGTTCAAAACTAGCTCTTGTGAGTAAGGAGAATCTATAGGGAATCTGTGATTCCATCACTCTTGAGTTGGTTGGACAGCCAGCTATCAGTTATGGGGGTCGGTCAATGAATATCCAGAATTCGTTTTTCTGTTTCTATGCAATATCCCTATTCCCTGACTGACTGGTTAAAGGGGTTATGACACAGTCGATGGTAGACACACATCCGGAGTTGTGTTCCCCCATTCTTAAAGAGAGGCAACTCCGTATTAATTGCCGCGATAGCAAGTGGTCTTTTTCCACAAACCAAATACCGGTCACTCGGCCACTACGGCCCAAACAGCTCAAATAGAAATAAAATGGGATCTAATTACTAAAACTTAGTATCCTAGTGATCTTCACCCCATTATAACATTGAGTAGAACTTAAAATTGAACATAAGATTGGAGAAAACTTAAGTTATAAGAAGTGCTTTGCCGGTTTTCCCTAGCCCTAAATAGAGGCCATTGCGATCGGGCCTCTATCATTTCGCAATAATGGCACTAACGCTCGCTAGCAGAGGTGAGAAACTGCACTCTGAAACCCTATTTCTATATTTTTGTTGAACATTTTCTCTATATAGACTTCTGTAACTACAAGTCTAGTGTGCACCTGCAAGAGGATTTTACGAACATCAGCATGCAAGCTGAGAAATCAACGCAAACATCAACAGCTCTGCGTTAATTTCCTATCTCAAGGCCAATTCTGGTGCGTCACTCAATGGTCTGAAAAGTACATCACAGAGGGCTCAAAGTATGCGCATTGGATAGGGCTATATCTAAGCTCGCCTTTGAACTGGGTATCGGGCCCATTTGTTCATGGTAGGCTTCAGAATCTACAATTAAGTGAAGTCACTTTTGCCCGTGTCATAACCCCTTTAACAGTGACACTAAGCATAGCCAACCTAATTTTGCTATATTCTTCACATTATCTCTCCCTGCGGAGGTAGTGGAGTTTGCTCTTTGGTTGCCAGTGACTTTGTCCGGGCTCAAGACCAAATTAAGAAAGGATGGCCATCCTGTCAGTTCCATAAGTTTCAGAGCATGCCTTGGGGTTAAAAGGTCTGGTTACTCGGATGGCTACCTGTCCACGTGAATCCATACAAAACTGCACCTCTGCAATCTAGAATATGGATCATATATGACAAACTGTGGTTAGTCTGTGTATCACACATGATCAACTGTGAATATTTTTGTTTCTGCAGTACATCCAGTACATTGAATCAGGTTCAGCTTCGCACTCGTCTCAAGGTGGTTGAAAATAGTGTACTTGGTAAAGAAGCTGAAATAGTGGGTCGGCCAGCATATACAATTCATGTATACAAAAAGAACAGTAAGTAATGTTACCTATGCCTTTGCTTTGACAAAAAAAAAACTTAGGAGCTCAGTGGACCAAATGGCAGTTAAAACGGGAAAGGACATATTTTTAAAGCAGTGGGTCTGATAGGTTTATTTGCGTAATTTTGGTCAACCTGTCTTCAAAGCAGAGGAAGGTAAAAGGCGCCAAGGAAGAGAGATGGTACCCTACCTTAGTTAAACCATTCCGAGTATTTGCTCTCTAACAGTCACTTACCCGACAGCCATTGGCTATGGGTCAACTTTACCTTTACGTTTGAATGAAATAACTCATAAGCATGGCAAACTTTTGGCACTAAATTGTTTGAGTGTGGTTTATGAGCAATAAAAGAAAATTATGGTACTCTCACAATGGAGGAAAAAATTGAGGTTTTTTAAGCACTAAGTTTGTTCACTTGTCATGGACGGTGACTTTCAGTTGATATTTGTGTAAAGTTGTACCAGTTGTTTTGCCAATCCAGTCCAAAGCAACGGTGCTCAAGTGGCTGCACTTATATCACAGCTAGGATTGGACTAGATGTGTCCATTTTTCATTAAGCTTAGTTTTATTTCAGGGGTTGGTCTGCTTGGTGATAAACTGAGAATAGCGATACGCGGTCAGCCCAAGAAAGCCATTCTGGTCGGAACGGCTCAGAAGCAAAGACATGGGATACCCCGCTTTGACACTAATAATATAGTACTTATAGAAGAGAATGGTATGCCTAGTGCTACTAAGATCCGTGTGCCTATCCCTAATGTGTTACGAGCCAAAGGCAAAGAAGTAGCCAAGATTTTACCAAATGCTACCCGGTTTGTATAGACTGGCTTTTCTCATTTGAATATAGTAATAAGTGGGACCTGTGCGGAAACCTGTATAAACAGATTCATTAGTACTCAGCTTAAAGCACTGCGCTTGTTACATTAATACTCACCTCACTCGCTTGTGCCAGATTGTTGGGTAACATACACATCTACAGTTGTCTCAATGCGAATGACCAGATCAGAGCAAGAACAGAATAGTATTTGGTTAGTAAGTGTATCTTATACAGAATATAAGCCAACTGGCAATAAAGAGTGAACCATGGAGGCCAAATGAAGATTAACAGTTTTATAGATTAGTCCTGAAGGGTATTTAAGGGAGCTGTGGTGAATTGTTAAAAATTAGCCAGGTCACCGGGGTCTTCAGCATGTGGCAGGTAGTAGGGGGAGCGAAATAGGGCTGCTTCACCGCCCCACCACATGCCGAGGAGCCAGACCACCAGGATATGGAAAATATGGTTCGGGGAGTTATCTTCTCAACTCAAACTACAGTACTAAATCAGTAACACGTAAGTAATAAGCGTATAAAAATATTTATATATGCTCCTGTGTCCGTCGTCCATCCATAAATTTCAATGGGCTTTTTAGAAAACCTTACCCATGCTAAAAGAACTGCGTTGAAGACTCCATACATGTGACTGCAGTAAAAAATATTCTATTAATACAGCAGTGAAAATTTGAAGCTGGATTTTGATTCTAATTTGTAAAAGTTACAATCCCTCCAAGCGATCTGAAGTAGGAAGTTGCAATCTCGTGTTTACTAGCAGACATTCGGGAGGAAATTGTCTGTGCATTGTCCGTTATCACCCACAATACGATCATGTTTACAGACGCATTCACCATCCTTACATTCGGTTGCTTTATCAAGATCCTGGCAGTCCTTACTCTTGGTGCAAACATTTCCAACAGCTACAAAACAGTACGATGTAACAGAAAGTCATGGTAGGAATAGTGGGATAGCTCGATGGTAGAGCGCTGAGCTTGCACCCTTAATTGAGAATCTGGGTTCGAACCTCGGCCACAGTGGGCTCCCATCGTATGAGGTAAGCTATAAATATAGTGGAAAAACAAGCGCCTAACCCGGCATCTTCACCCTTACATTGAAGATATTGTAAAAGAAAAAGAACTACTCGAATTCTAAGCTCCCTAAGTATCCCTATAACTTCTGGTCTCATTCTAAGCACTATTGGGCTTGTCACTGTTGATAGAATCTTTCCTCTGCTGTATTGGGATTTGCATTGGATTTCTGGCTTTGGGAGTGGTCTTTTGTCACCGTAGATCAGGTCTGATCCCTTGACATCTCGTGATCATCATGAGACTGAGGAAATTTTTTCCCAAGGGGCGCCACTCCGCTCTTAACCACCATTTCACCTGTGGTCTTAGCCTTTGGTCTTCCCAGATCTGTGTACAAGGCAGCACACGTGATCAATCAGGGACAGATCCTTTGAAATACCCCACCACGCCCCGAATTGACCCCGGGCCACGAAGAGGACAGTGAAATAACATTCTCCCACTGAACTGTCATGACTGACTGGGTGTGGTAAACCGGTTTAAAGTGATAAACACTCCCTCTTATGATCATAACCATAATTTTCTTAAAATTGAGAAGCTCACCAAAATCTCAGTTTATTCGAGTGCTTTTGCAGGCAGGTTTTAATTAAAGGGGTTATGACAAGGTCGATTGTCGATGCACTTTCGGAGTTGTGTTTCCCATCCTCGAAGGAAGGCAACTCCACATTCAATTCAGCGATAGCGAGTGGTTTTTTTTCCACAAACCGAATAGCGGTCACTCGAATAGTTACGGCCCAAATGGTCCAAATAGAAATAAAATGGGATCTATTTACTAAAATCTAGTAACCTAGTGATCTTCACCCCTTATAACATCGAGTAGAACTTAAATTTGAACGTAAGATTGGAAAAAACCCAAGTTATAAGAAGTGCTTTGCTGGTTTTTCCTAGCCCTAAATAGAGGCTGTTGCATTCGGGCCTCTATAATTGCGTAATAATAGAACTAACGCTCGTTGACAGAGGTGAAAAACTGCGTTCTGAAACCCTATTTCTATATTATTGTTGCACGGTTTCTTTATTCAGACTTGTGTAACTACAAATCTAGTATACACATGCAAGCGCATTTGTCAAACATCGGCGCGTAAGCCGAGAAATCAATGCAAACACCAACAGGTCTACGATGACTGCGTATATCACTGTATTAACCTTATGCAGAAACCGGAATGTAGGCCTAAATCTTGATCAATGCCTGATACCACTATTCTGGGGTGAATGGATTAGTTCAGTGGTAGAGCGAGCGCTGCATGGGGTCGCGGCCGTGAGAATTGAGTTCAAATCCCAGTCACGGTAAGCTTCCATTGTGAGTATAAGCCCTGGTTCTTATTTCTACTGCAAAACAAAAACAACTCTCACTATGAGGTGGAGCTTTGACCCTGACCCGCTTGTGGTGCTCCATGCTAAACCATAAATATAGTGGAAAAACAAGTATCTAACCCAGCAGTTTCACTTTAACGTTGAAGATGGCATAAAAACACGCTGGTTCCAATTTCCTTCAAATATGTAGCCCTGTAACTTCTGGTCTCATTCTGATTTGCGAATAACCTGGACACCTATGCAATTCTGTACAGTACGTTTCTGTTGGAAACCTATACAACATTACAGTAGAACTCCCTGCTGTACTGTTCCTCTATATGCCTACATAGCTGTACTGTTCCTCTATATGCCTACATAGCTGTACTGTTCCTCTATATGCCTACATAGCTGTCCTGTTCCTCTATATGCCTACATAGCTGTACTGTTCCTCTGGATGCCTACATAGCTGTATTGTTCCATTGAACGCCTGTAGTACTTACTGACAGCACAGCCATCATATGCATATCTCCATCGGGAACCATCACCCAGTTCCACCAATCTACAATCCTGCTGGTTAGCAATAATCTCCGCTATAAGCTCACACTCCATAGTCTCTGAAAACGCATTATTCGGTTCTTGGTTCTGGTCTCAAAGCACACAGATTGCTAATAAAGTAATATTGTGTCCCCATGACAGAATAACTGTGAGGAGTGGTGCAGCAATTGGCCTACTGAGTCTATTTGACTCGACGTTTCCCGGAGTGACTCATTAGCAGACTTTCTGCTTACACCTATGTGCCCCACAGAGGAGGTAACCCTATGGGTAGTATGGGTGTTTTATTCACAAGGTTCTGATCAGAAACTGACAATATCAATCTGGTAAAAGTAAAAGAAGTAAAGGGAGATGGTTTTAGGTACATCTACCTGAGTTGATATTATACGAGCCGCAGTTGTCAATGAAGCGACACGCTTGCATACATTCCTCTTCCACTAGAGTCAAAGTTGTAAGGATGGTAGCAGAAACAACCCGAGCTCCTGTCTTCGACTTAACAAACCAACAATTCTCTCCAGCTGTAATGTCATTAATCACATTATAGTCAGCCAGTGGACGAGAATCATAGTCACTCCGTGGTTGTTAAAGATCAAACTCCCTTTTCGCAAAAATGAAGTCGAGCTCTTGATGACAGGCGATGTGTAAAAACATGTTTACGTGTACTGACCCATCCCGCAATCCCAGGAACCCCCTCAGCCCGGTACTTTAATGCGTTACACCAGAATCTGTAGGTTCTCTGAGGCGATAGATCGTAAGTAGGTTGTGGACATAGTCCACTTACACGGTAAACTACACATGTTCGCCAGATAGCCACCAAGCTTATTATTGTGTGGGCATGATTGTTCTTATAGTAATGCCTGCCCCCATTTATTCATCACCAACAAGATGTCTATTTGCCCTGTGCCGTATAGTTAGCCTGGTGTTTTGCTGTTAACAGGATGTCATGCTCAGTAAAATGCGTTTAATTCAATTATTGGACAAAAGCAGTCCTCCTTGTTATTGTCTTATTATTTCTGACTGCCAGTCATACCTGTAAGCTTGCTGGGTCCTGAAAACAAGATGAGGATAGTTACTAATATCTGCATGCATTAGTTACCTAACAAGATGAGGATAGTAACTAATATCTGCATGCATTAGTTAATAATATCTGCATGCATTAGTTACTAATATCTGCATGCATTAGTTACTAATATCTGCATGCATTAGTTACCTAAGTTAAATTCCATGTTATGCAGAAAAATTTACATTTTTGCTTGCATGTTTGCATTCCTTTTGCCAGGTAGAATCATGATGGGTGCTATAGTGGGGGTACATGACAGCAGTGACGAGAAAGTTTTCTGGTGTACAAGCGGTAGAGAGCAGACAGTCGGTCACTGCATGCCCTATTTTACCAGAGGTGAGCAGGGGCGACTAATGATAGCACAGGTTGTTTTATATATCGAAAGACTCCCGTCTTCGGTTGAGGCCCAATAGGTAAATAAGGGCGAAGTCAGTAGAGTTTTTGGTCATCGCTAGCGCCACCCCTCGTGTACACTCAACTTGATGTTAGAAATGAGTGGCTATGCCCTTGACACTTTCGTGTGGCCACAAGCCCAGCTCACTTATCTTGTTATAAAGCCCCTGACCACCATATAAAGCCCCTGAAGTAGACTATTAACATAATAACTAACCTTTCTCCTTCGGGCAGTTAATGTCTGTGTTACACGTCTGTAACTCTACAGAATTACCAGGACAGGTGCCCTGATCTCCAAGGCAGACACGTGTCCTAACCCTGGTACCAGTATCACATGTGACGGAGCAGTCACTCCAAGCGGTCCAACCTGTCCATGCTCCTGTAATGGGAAGGTGGGAAAGGTCAGTGATAGAGCGCTAGTCTCGCAACCATGAGAACCTGGGTTCAAACTCCGGCCATGGCAAGCTATCACTTTAAAGATGAGCTCCTTATTTATATCTAAGCACCAGCAAGCCTTAGGCTTATGAGGTCTATTAAATAGGACAGCCAATGTTTAGGTATTCTTACCCTCAGTCTAAATCAACAACCATAATAAATTGGTTTCTCGCTAGATTACTACAGTCCTACTTAAACTATAAATTCTGTGCTCTTTTCTAATAATTAAAAAAGTTGCCTGCATGGATACCTGTTTGGCAGCGATCTCCTTCATATTGTATGGGACACATGCAGCCCTGCGTGCAGTACTCCGTTATGTAACAAGTGCCTCCATTTTCACAGTCTCCCAGGGTACATGTCAGGCTGCATCCCTCCAGCGTGGCAGTCCTAGTCAATGCTGGTCCTCCCGGGGTGCCTCCTTTTGGATGTCCTCCTGGCTCTCCCTTCTCACCCTTTATACCCTGTGGTCCTTGCACTCCAGGGTCTCCCATCAATCCCGTGGCACCGATTCCACCCATAGCGCCCTTCGGTCCCGTAGGTCCTGCTTCTCCTTTATCACCAGGGTATCCCGTCAGTCCAGCATTTCCTTGCTGCCCTGTGGCTCCAGTTGCACCTGCCGCACCCTCTTGTCCGGGTGTACCAGCAACTCCGGTTGCTCCCTGACCTCCGCTTGGTCCGGTTAAGCCTGTGGCTCCAACGTCACCGGGTGAACCAGGAGTACCTGGTGTCCCGGCCACTCCAGGATCACCTTTCTCACCCTTAGTGCTGCCACCTGACCCTATATCAAGCAAGAAGATTATACACATCTACACATGTATACGTTTATGCTGTGGTCGGTTGACCCCAACCTCTGAGGACTACCATCTTACTCAACGAATGCTTTATGCCGATGTCAGCAGGTACCCCAGTAAAGAGTGTGAGTTGGCCATGCTCAACCTACACTATGAACACTACCCCTGAAATGATTTTAATCATGATTTAGTAAATTTAAGCAAAATTTAAAACTCTGCTTCACACTTGTATTTGATAGCATCTCTTGTTTCTGTGTTACCCTAGACTTTGACCTGGGCTGTTTACTGAGCTCTCTTCCCTGAACCTGCTTTTGTTGGACTAAATAGAGTCTCTGATTTTTAGGAACCTTAATTGTGGAAAGACTTAGTAAGTCTTGATACAGTTATCCATGTAACAATCTTTGATTAACTTATAATGTACTATAAAACATAATAGTAAGTTTACCTGCATCCCCCTTTGCCCCCTTTTCCCCTCCGTCTCCGGCAACGCCCTGTACTCCAGTAGCACCAGTCAGACCAGGATCTCCCGTGTCACCTTTCACTCCTGGCACTCCCACTGACCCTACGGAAACACATCAAACTGTATTCATGCGACAACAGTGGTTCAGGTGAGATTTCCGACAATTAAGTTTTCGCGGGCTATATTTTTAGGCAAGCCCAGCAGACTTTGGATGAGATGCCAGAGCACTGTCGAGCAGTCAGTATTTTGGAGCACCTTACCTTTATCACCTTTCTGTCCTTTAGTGCCAGGTGACCCTGGGTAGCCATTAGTGCCTGGCACTCCAGGAATACCCGCAATACCTTGGTCTCCCTTCGGTCCTGGAGGGCCTGCAGCGCCATCCACACAGAAACAGTCTGGACTGCGCGGGGCTGCAAAAGGCATGAGTATACAACTCCAGTTTGGTGAGCGTAGGCATGTACAAGCCATTGAATATTGATTCTATGATATAAGCCTAGCAGTTTTTGTTCAAGTGTCCACCTCTCCATAAGGAGACTTTAAGTTTGAACTCGCATGCCTCATAAAGAAGGTTAATCCATGGATCGAGTTATTTTATTTAAGGTCACAAATAACCCTAACTGTAAAGAGTGGCGGCCGGAAAATGAATTTAACTGCTAATATTTTACTGAGTGAGAAAGCAGACTTACTAGTGATAGACGATGCAGTAGTTGTTGTGGCAGTGGTGGTGGTAGTGGGTTCTATGAGTATCGTACCATAGCCAAAGCCTTGTGTTGCCGGCCCCTTGTCTTTGTTTTTCTCTCTGCCTTCAGGAGCTCTCTTTTTCCGCACCTCTGCTATAAACAATGCCAAGAGATATGATGGGGGATTTCGTCCTCATTAGGAAGTAAAAATGGAAATGGAGCAACACCGGTAGTTAGTAACTAGTAATTCCGTCGCTCCCGCAATTCAATGGCAGGTTTAGAGGTTGTACCCAGTGGCGATGAGCCCGCTAAGTGTCTAACTCTGTTTAAATCTATGGATGTCAAACGCGATCTGGTACTAGTAGAGCAAAGAACTCAAAGCCATGTAGTTTTCGCTAATTTGTTTTTTTGAAAAGTTGTTTGTTTTGCGCCCTGAGGATTTCTTTGTCTTAGCCGCGACCCCACATAAATCATCACAAATGATTAAAATGTGATCAGGCGAGACACCGCTTGGTTAATTGGACATCTTGACATTTGTATAGCCAATGGACCTATCTCTTTGTATCAGCCAGTCTTATGTTAGTGTCACTGTGTGCAAGTAATACCGATTTCCTTTCGGTTACGCCCCATGCACTTGACACGCAAATGATTAAATCATTCAACAAGACAGCTCATTGATGGTAAGCCCTATTGCTTACTATAACACACATCACACCATAGAGAGGGGAGGATAAATCTATGCATCACACACTCAATTGCTCCTGAAAATACTGTTATTTGAACTATGACACCATAGCCGCTAAGGGGGGGCACTTCGACTCTTTTTTTCCTGCATTTGGTTAGCACCATTAAACCAATGGCTTGTTTCCTTAATGGTCCATGAGGACATGGTCCATGGTGTGCTCCGTAGAGAAGAGAGAGGGGGTTAGTAAATGAGGCAATCCAAAACTCGACTATGAAACAACATAAGGTTGCCGAACCAGGAGTTGAACCACAGCCTCCTGATTATCAGCTTAATACGCTATTCAGTAAACCAGGTTTTTACCCTTTGCACGGGCATATTATGAATATGATCTAACAGGCACGCGATGGAGTAAATCAGAGAAAGACTGCATTAACCTTTTTCATGAATTGCTGTACCACAGGATTGCTACAGGCATGTAGACTATGCAGACTGAGATGCAGGCTGTATGAGAATTGGTGCCTGTACTTGGTCTGACATGTCGAGTCAAACAGAAATCGGTCTTGTGAATCTGTTGACAGACTTGCAATGCCAGACTAAACTCCGATATGCATGGCAAAATGCATTTCACTGCTGTTTCTAACATGCAATTAACTCCACATATGCGCCTACACCTAGGCATTGACTCACTCAGTGAACCCAGTGCTGCTCGGTCAGGTTATATACAGAGACTGTAAAAACACACCTGCACTTTTCATTTAGTAAAATTAGCTCCATAACTATAGCTATGCATCCGCTTGACAAAAAATGAATTGAAAAATAATTAAAGTTTATCCATTCAAATTTCACCTTATTGCCACTGAAGACGAGCGCAGCTCTGTATTTAAATTACATGTCATAATCTGATATCAAGTCTGGTCAGTCATGATAGCTCAGTGGAATAGCTCACTGTCTGTCCTCCCTGTGGGCCGGGCTCAATTCCCAGCCACGGCGGAGTATTTCAAGGGATTTTTCCCTGGCTGATCACACTCTGCCAAGCCAAAAATAGCTCAATCTCCCCTCAATGACACCACACAACCTGCGGACAGCGAGGAGGAAGGCCAATGTCCAACCATGGATAGATGATGGCTGAGAATAAATAAATCTGATATCTGAAAATGGATTACTTCCAACTCAGTCAGTCTTGTAGCAGAGTGCTTGCACACAGAGTCAGCTGGCAGCCAGTGGATTGACTTTGGGGTGTAGCATCATTTCCCCACAGGTACGCAGACGCCAGTGTTATGTTCTTGTGTTTCATCATTCTGCTGCTTACAAGATTTGATGAAGCGTTTGGACAGTCCACCTCATATGAATCCCATTGAGCCATGAGGACATGATCACCAATGTACCGGTTTATATGCTATGGAAGGTAATAGCTGTCCCTTAGCCAATGGCGGTGTGGGGGAAGAGGATCTAAGATATTTGTACCAGCAACAGAATAACTGAGGTGGGGTGCCCCTTCTGTCCCCCAACGCCTTCTCCTTCTCCACCTCTGAACGGAGCCAGATACTCATTACCTGCTGGGTGAACAGAGAGGGCTTTGAAAAGTCTCCTAATAGCACAAGCTGTCCTAACCTTCAGCGCAAGCGGTGACGTGCGAGTGCCTAACTACTCACCACTCAGCTACAGGATCTCTCTTCAGAACACATTGCTCACCTGTATAGACCATTTTGGCTTCTTCTTGTACCTGGAGTTTCTAAAAAAAAAACCCAGGGAGAAATGAAAAGGTTTTGTTATTTGTATCCTGATCAATGGCATGCAGGGGCATGCAGAAATTGGTTTACATAGTCTTTGACTTCGCGTTTGCCAGGGTGCATCATGAAGAGATCTTCTGCTTGCACCTGCCTTCCCTCTCGAGAAGATCACTCTGCGGGTGATATCTTTAGTTGTATGATTTTAAATAACGAAAATAATTTTATACTGCAGCTATGCCACTATCACTCTAGTTTCTAGGCATGTCCCATGATGACCTGGATTCGAATCCGAGTTACTGTGATTGTAATTCCTGTGCCCGACCACTGAGCTTTCCCATTTTTCTCAATGAACTCTGAGTGGGTGGTCACCATTGGGATAAACTAGATGCCCATGCATTCGAACATGACCGATTTCGCCATGATAGCTTGAAGTATCAATATCGGATGAGGCTGTAATTGTCTTATAGCTATAGTGTTTGCTTTGCTTTATATGAAAAATGATTTAAACAAACTTATTAATTTTTTAAATCGCATATCGTTATGATAGAACATGCTCGTGCATGGCATCAATAAATCACACATGCTTCTTTGTTGCGAATCATATTCTTATACTTGGGTGAACATATAAGGACGCCACCCTCAAGGGATATTTTCTACAACGAATTAAACTGCGATCATGAAAAATTCAGACCGATCCGTAGAGTTAGCCTGAAGATTTTTTCCGCGAAACACCTATTGATTGCTGACTCACCTGTTCAATCTCGGTGATCCTTTTCTCCAATTCTGTCGATCTCACGTATTGAAGGCCGGAAGTGAGGGCTAAGCCCACCATGGATACAGCTAATAAAGCAACAAGGAACTTGACGATGCCGAGTCCATTTTGGTTTTTAAACTCTGTATCCTCTTTGTGCCACATGATGACGGGCTACTCGGTGGCGTCGCAGATCCCAACTGGTTAGGCGTAGTGTGGTACCGTGACTCCACACAGTATCATATGGCTAATTATAAGGTTGCTCTCTCCAGTCATTATAGTATATAGATAGTTATTTTCCACTTTGCAACCCAGCGGTGCATTTGAATATATTAGCTTGTATTTTTGGAATTATTGAGGGCATATCATTTAAATCATAGCCAAGATCAGAGAGAAAGTGCTGACCCAACTATAGCTAACAGCAGATTACAAGCTAGGTAATAATACACGTACAACTGTCCTGAATACTCTAGACAACTGTACCATTTAGGAGTACCTTTCCCCAGTCCTAATTTGGTGCCGTACTTGTATTAAGGGTAAAGGTCAAGGTCATGTGAGAGAGTAGCTGTTAGCGATCCAAATTGTAAAAGAAACGGTGCAACTGAAGTGGGATGTGACTTCTTTTCCTCACCGTCTTCACCTGCCCTGGTCTGAAGGGCGCTGGGTAGCCATCCTCTAATGGGTGAACAGGGAGTTTTTAAAAACCTTGTACACAAGCTGTTTTGAACCCAGCGCTAGTGGTGAGCGATTTATCCACCAAGTCACAGCACCTCCCTACTTGTATACCTGCGTCGATTGCGGGGTGTCTTCAGTAGTTTTACAACGAAAACACATCGCTGAATTCGGTGGTATTGTCATGCATAATAGACCTCTCTTCAAGGTGGTACCATACCGGTCAATTAAACAAAATTTCACTACACACGGTTTTACTCGGTGAAATCATTCCACATTTTCGGTAGACGGCCTTTAAAATATGTCGAATTACATGTTTGGTTCGCCATATAAGTGAGACAGTGTACGGTTCACTGCAACATATAAGCTGTTATTTCATAGTAAAACAGTTAACGCCCTATAAGAAGACCGCACCCGCGTTACTCCAATAAACATATAATACTATGTCAAATATAAATTCATGACTAATCCTTTACTACCAGTGTCTTTTATTTCCTACAAGGATTTTAACTTTGCTTCCAAAGGCCTAGAAATGGAGCAAAATCAGTTCTGAGACCTCAACAGTTGGATAACATCATATTGTTTCATACGGATGGCATCACTAAGCCAACGGTGTGTTTTCAGGATGGTCTCTCGTGTGTCCCATGGCGTTGATACTCTAATGAATGGACCTGTTTATGTATCGCCGCGAGACGAATCTGTTGAGGGAGAAAGCCCAAAGTAGTATCGAATCCAGGTCACCTGGTCAAAAGCTGAAAGCACTACCCACTCAGTCACTGTTTCTCTCATCGGTAGAAGAGGTCAAGACTGACGGGTAAGACAAACTGCTGAATACATGGTTGGCAGTGTGGAGGTCGTGTGGTAAGGACACTATACAGCAGGTTCCAGTCACTAGCCGATAGCTAGTTTTTCCAATTTATTGATATTTTTTGGATCTCTATCACTAAAACAAACAGCCGTCCAATCTTTACTCTAGACAGTCTGCTCTGATTTTGAGAATTGGCTTTTATTATAGCGGTCAGTAAATACAGATTTCCATTCAAGTATCTAGTAATTGTTGACAAAGCATTTAAGATTTTAGCTGGTAATGCTATAGCAAATCGTCACTTCCTCTATCGGAGTCACCGATACTCTGCAACCAGACCTTTCTCTAAGACATGTAAACATATATAAGAGCTTAGTCTCCATCCATCACTTCCTGGTTTTATTGGTTTCAGCACTTGAGAAACGCGAGTCAATGCTCAAGTTTCAACTTGTCCATTTCGCCAATGATCTGTCAACAGAGCGACTATATGCACCAGCACACTTGGCTAACCAATCAATATCTGAGTCGCAGTGATATCTTTAAAGCCAAAGGTAGACTAATGATTCCCTTTCAATTTCATATTTTCTGTGAAAACAGAAATCTTTGTGGAAGAGAATGATACAATCTTAAGAACGGATATGAAACTGTAAACACAACCTCTTTAGATATGATGTCTGTGTTGGTTCATTGTGCCACTCTGTAACCATGCGGCTATGTTGTGTAGTTGGAGACAGGGCTTTATATCCACAGTACAAAACCCGTATAAACGTCAATTGGTTGTATTTTTATCGTAGCGGTCATCGGGTGGAACTGATGACAGGAGAAGCTGTCTTGATGTTCTTCTTTTTCTTTCTTGTGTCTTGTCGGTGGATTTGTGACAAGTTTGTGGTGCCTGTCTTCTCTTCAAAATCTTTTAAAACCAGGCTCATAACGATTGGGAGCCCAGTGCTCTGCTACTGACCTACCCCAGTATCCCTGAACAATTATCAAGTCACTCAGACATTCTCAGTGTGAAGCTGTATAGTTCAAACCCACACCAACTGGTTGAACAAGCGGCTGGTTTGACATGTTATTTTCTCACTGATTGCTTGGGAATTCTTGTCTTGTACCATGCCCAATCATTATCAATAATGCACGTAATATGCGTCTTTCAGATCCAATGAAACTCCTTTGGGCATTCATTACCAAAATAAGATATGAGAAACGAGACTGAGATTTCTAATTGCCTGCTCAACTCCGATTATAACGGAGCAGGGATGAACTTGTGTCGTGGAACTCGATAGCTCACCTTTATGACTTGTGATCTCCTGTTTACAAGACCGATGCTCTGCTACTGGATACGGTGGCTTTGTTAGCTACCTGTGATATAGAAGGAAGTGGCAATCTGTGGTCTCTGGTGGACATCCACAGCCCAATCAGCAGACAGCGGTGAAAGGTGAAAAGGGTGAGAAACCTTATCTACTAGCATTCACTATTACAAACTTAATTTTCCATATTTCACACCCTGTTCAGTGTCAGGGGTATGCAGGTACCCAGCAAGTATCTTACCCCCAGTAACAGGGGTATCATGCAGGCACCCGACAGGTACCCTGATCAGTGTCAGGGTATGCCGGAATTGATGAGTTTTTCATTTAGCGTTTTACGGGGTGTGTCATTAGGAGACTTTTTGCTCTCCCCCACTTTTCCTAATAGAGATCACCCTATGAGTGAGGCCTTTAGCTGATTATTTTGTATAGTGAAATCCATTTTACATTGCAGCTCTGCCACTACCACTTTAATGTCTGAACATGCACTTGATGATGGTGAGATTTCATCAAAATCGCAAAATTTACCCAACAGCGGCCTGTCTTAATAGCTTATGTAGTTGTTTTGAGAGAATAATGCCTACACTTGTTTGCTATCTTTGAGGCTATATTACTTCAGTTTCTTCCAATGCTCAGTTCATATGCTGTCATACTTCCATCTGATATATTTCATGTGACGCAACTGGTCTGAAATTTCACAGCGTACCTGTTTAACTACGCCAACATTCGCTAGTTGTTTAACTCGTATCACATATCCATGAGGCCTCCTTGGATATTTGATGACCTGTCAATCATCTGTTTTCATCGACTGAAGGGATTAGATAAGATAAAATAATCTTGTTTTCCATGGAATGCCTCGCTATAAGCCAAATGGCATGTTTTCAGGCTAGTGCATGGTTTGCCCCATAGAGTTGGTACTCTATTGGTGAGCTTCCTCTATTTGATACCATGATCCGAATTTGACAAGGGAGAAACGACCGAGAGACGCATGAGCTTGAAATCGAACCCGGATGCGCTACCCACCAAGCCGGTGCTTCTTCCTAATTTGCTTGTCAGCGAAGTGCGAGTCAACTAATGATCATGCACAAACGCGGCATAACTTTGCGTGTTGGTATCATGACCTATATCAGTTCTTCCGACTGTGGTAATCAGTAACTGATAGCTCTTTATATAAAATCATTCTCATGTCTGATAATGTAAAAATTGTTGGGCCTTGTCATTACCTAACTGGCGGTAATATTTTCATGCTTGGTCGATCCCAAGAACCTCATCTATTGTTTCCACTCCTTGAGTATGGATGACTGAAGATGATAGCCAACAATTATTTATTATTGCACTTGGGCTTGGCTCCGCATTTCCTAACCAAATCTCATACTCTCCTTAATTTAAATGAAAAGAGACCAGAAGATTAAGATTATCTTTTTTCTACAAGCCAGATTGCAACAGTAAGCCGTAAGGTTTTCTGCAGGATGGTTCATGGCGTACGATAGGCGGGTCTCTTTGATTTAACGCCACAAGGGTGAAACCCGTAAATGCGCCCATACCGGATACAAACACCTAATCCTGGGCCTAGCCACTGCTTCATCACATAGATTGAATAGAATTTATAGTGGCATAAGCCAATTGGTCATAATCTCTTATTGTAGCTTTAACCAAAGTTAAAGGTTCTAACCAGGTTAATTCATACTTGTTATTATTATTTATATAGATAGAATCTGCTGGTCATGGCATGACATATATAAAAATGTAGCTGCCTGAATATACATTCAGATTTTGAATCAGATAGACTTTAGTATACAGACAGCTTTACTAAGGTGCCCGCGCGCATCTCAAGCACACTCAGTGGAAACTTTCTGTAAGAGTTTTGTATATTCTGTATGCTCTGACCAATGGCATTTAGCTTAAGGTGAAGAAATTAGCGACTATCGCTTTTTTGTTGGCAGTAATTGAACTGGAAATGTCAAGCCTATTACAGAAGCTGTCCCTTGGTTATAAACTTATGATGTCTTGCCTGCCGAATCACGACTCTAATTAATGGTAAAATATACCGAGGGGGGATAACTCACCCTACCCACAATGCATTGCTCAGAGATAGATCCCCAGTCTATTATTTATTCAAACTATTCTTTTATAACCGAAAGGATCCCGCTTATGAATAAAGCTATGGAAAATGAAAAAAGGTTAAATCCACAAGAGACTGCTCTCATTGTTAAGACCTCCCCCAGAAATAAAAAAAAAACTTGAGAACAAAATGTCACGACTTATTGATTGGTGTGGCTCAAGCACTGATTTAGTGACACATCCGGTCGTGGGGTCTTTTTTGGCCTTTTCTCTGGTATACTTCTTCGGGTTAATTTGTTCTGTTATGAATGAACATACTAGACAATACAGGAGTTCATACTTAATCTATGTCAGTGTCAGGCATGAATAGGTGCCTCGTAGGAACCCTAACCACTGTCATGGTAAGCAGGTGCCCTGCAGGAATCCTAACCAGTGTCAGGATAAGCAAGTGGTCTGCAAGAATCCAAACCAGTGTCAGGGTAAGCAGGTGCTCTGCAGGAACTTTGAGCAGTGTAAGGGATATGCAGGCATTGCCTACAGAGTTTTTGACTCGGCGTTTCCTAGTGTGTGTGCCATCGGCTTGCATTCATGTGCCCTATAGATAAGGTATCTCTATGGGTTGCCTTTCTTGATTATCCACAAACTGATGAGGGGAAGATAAAGTTTCACCTCGGCCTTGAATTAAAGCAAAGACTCCTAGCTGGCTCAAGGTCGAGTTTGGTATCCACACAAGCTATCACATGACCATGTTACTATATATAAAGTTGATGCCAGTTGGCCTCTGATGCAGCATTCACAGGCCATTGCTCTCTACTGTCCAAACGAGGGTCTTTTCATAACTATTAGCTGATTTTTTTCTCTCTAGGGATGATAACACACGAAAGATGCGTTGGACTCTATCATCAACGTTTTCCTATCAAAAATTAATGTCCCCACAAGAAGCGACAGTACTTTATTTCCCATAGCTCCTCTCGCATAATCATCAGTGCGTACAGTCTCTACGAATCTTTTTATGTTTGTTGGCTTGTCCCATGGGAGATGGACAGCTTCTTGCTATAGAGATGTCAAGATACCGGAGTCCTAAACTTAAAAAGGAAAGCTCCTCAATTATTCACTGCCTTCAGGTGACATGAATTATCAGAGAGACTGCTGTCGCAATTTGGCAAGTTAGCTTTTTACTGAGCCAATATTAAGGACAGCTTCGTCAATCTGCTGACCATTTACGTGGTAGCAGGGACTTAGTGGAGAATGCATCCGACTTGGAACCAATGAGCTTAATAAAAAACGCATTTGGACCAGTTGACCCGGGTTTGATTACAAGTTTGTGCGTCTATTTGTACTTTTCCCTCATTGGGCTCACAGCAATGTTAAACTAAGGAAACCCACCTGCAGAGATATCTTTGTTATTGGCCAAATCGTTCCAGGAGCAAAACGCCGGCTCAGTGATTCGATCATGCGCATATGGGCAGTGCTAGGTTTTCTTGCGTTTATGATGTTATTTACCTTATTTATGTAGGAACCTATCCGTTGATTGAGCAGATTATGGTGAAAGTAGAGCCATTCTAAAATGATGATTACTTTCAAGAGAGTCCCTTTTATTAGTTTCGGTCAATCAGCGAATTTTATGAAGGATTTAAATGTTTGCTCAGATTTACATTTCTGACTGTGGAACCGCTGACTTAATGTTAGTTTAAATAAAAATGCTGCCTCTGTTTGTATCAAGTAGGCCTTGATCCGCTTGATTCTAAGCCGACAAAGTGAGCCGGTAATCTTTATTGTGTGTTTAAGAAATCTTCAAGTATTTGTGTGGAACCTCGGATAGGCTAATGTGCCATTGTGAGCTTATCGATCGATGATTTCCTTTGTTTGAACGAGAGGCAGTTTGTCATGTAGCCTATCAGATTAAATCACTGCCATATCATTATTGATGATCGTCAATTGCGGCTGCCGCTGTTTTACTTATTGTCATTTGCAACACTGCTGACTTAGAAGAAAGACAGACTTCACTTCAAGGAGAGAGCTCAGCTCCTAATCCGTAAGTTATCTCAACGTTTATAATAGCTTTTGGGAAAAATATTTCATACATACATATGTAAGTAATACACACCTATATTAACAGTATTTAGTTGCATGCAGAAGGTGACCACTTTTCTTTGTAAAGATTTGAAAATTAAAAAATTCGAGGCTACCAGTTCAACCAGGTTTTCTTGCGCTTTAACTTAATTTGCTTGGACACGCGGTTCAATCTTTACAATTAAAGAAGATAGTTGCACGGGTTGCTAGGTTCGATTTTGTAAGTTTTCATACCATAACAAAATATCAAGGGTGCCTTAAAACATATGGAGTTGAATAAGTGTGAGTTTTCACACGAGTTTCTACCTTAGATTTTGTTTTATCCTTGAACAATCAGCACGTAAGAGTCGCACCGGCAATCTTGACTTTTATTACGGTATCTAGTCAAGCAATAAGGTGTGATTATTTATTGGTGGGTGTGTCGCTTAAGATCTCATTCAAGAACCCTTACTGAATTCTTAACAATCTCTCAAGTGGTCTAAAGACTTATTCCCGTGAGATCCGAGTCTGTAACTGTATGCTGGAATAGTGGAATAGTTCCGCAGTGATTACAGCACAGGTTTCGTGATCGGAAAATCGGGATAGTGGAATAGTTCCGCAGTGGTTAGAGTGCTGGGTTTCCAATCGGAAGAACCTCTAACATGGTGGGCTCCTGTTGTGACCATGCGCTCCTCACATTAATACTAGCTTGAAAACAAAAATTAACTCTCACTTGGAGCTGGAGTATTGGTACTGATCGCTGGTGTTGCTCCATGCTTAAACGTACCTGGTGAAAACTCACAAGTATCTTGCCCTGCAACTTCGCTGTAACTGCCCAGATGTTGTACAAGAACGAAATGTCATATTGATCAAAGACGAGAGACCGAGCAAACCATCTAGTGTTTTTCCATTGTACATAAAACTGTCTAGGAGTTTACGTCCTGTGAGTTCTAAAGGGTCACATCTTAAAATCAACTGAGGCGTGTGCACTGAAAAATAAGATTGATTACAATGCATTGCCTGAATGGATGGTAATTTGTGTCTATATGCCGATTTGTGTGAAATGCTTAGAGGCAACCTGCTAGGTTGTGAAGGGCTGAGCAGCAGAATTAAATGAAAAGTGATTAAATCACCTAGCAGCTAGGTATCCGAATGCACCCTTAATTAGCTGTATGATACAGAATTATGATGGTAAACAACTTGATATAATTATGTGAATGTAACTGAAATGGATGCGAAGTCCAGGCGCATCTTAATAATTGTGTTAGGCTTTTGGCTATGCATATGTGCGCGCATATGATGAGAGATTCTATAGCTGGGAAGGGTGTTGGGTATATGTGTCTATGGCTTCGTATATCTAAGGTTGTACAATCACATTTCACGGTCACAAGAACTTCCAACCATGCTCCACACTTCGATGTGACTATATACTAAAGCTGACACAGATCCCAGCAGGTGCTAGCAGGTGCCTACAGCCTTTTTAGTGAGAGATTTTATCACTGAGATGGCTGTTTTGTGTCTATATCTATGTGCCTGTATACCAAAGGTTGCACAGACACGAAAGTGCCTTACTTGGTCTCTCGGTCACATGAACTTCTAATCATGCTTCAAGCAATGTGACTGCATATTATAGCTGGTACAGGTGCCTACAGAGGTTTTTATAGCGTGCCTCAATTTGGAGTGTTTCTACACGTTTATGAAGCACCTAGATAATCATGATCATACATGGTAGGTTTAATCTAAATATTGGTTCGGCATGTAGGTGTTCATAGAGATTGTTTTGATTTTGGCATGCACACCTGTGTGCCTGTACATCATTGCTTATGTGCGTCGGAGGAACAGCATTGTTGATGTTGTCAACTGTGCCAACTGCACGAAATAGAAACCGCTTAACTAAAGTTTGTTAACTTATTTTTACCTTTTTCATACATGTGAATGTATGTGATAGGAATCAGCTAAAAAACAAGGATGCCTAGCCATGTAATGTATCAGTTTTGGTCTTGCAGACATGATAGGCGATAACAGAAATAGAACAAAACTCCAATTTACTCCTCATTGATAGAGTGATTGCCAATAAATGATTAAGTAATATGGGCAATGCATTTCATTGGGAGTTTTCTCCCCTTGTTAGTGTTCGCTAATATTGGCGAACTGCGAGTTGCCTCGTGCAGCTGAGACGACGCGACGGCTTAATGGGCAGTGTACTGGACCTTGGATCTGGGGTCCATGGTTCCATTCTCGATGTTCAACAAAGGAGGTTGATCCACAGAGTTGCCTTCTCTGCGGGCTACATGGGCTCAAGCGGAAAGTCTCCTAGGCCAATTTCTGCAAACCCCTGACACCGGCCAGGATACAAAAAGAAGCAAAAGCTTATACTGTCATATTATGAGTTATCATTTAGGGGCTATTGTCTTATAAGAAGCCTCATTGTTTCTGCTCAAATCAATGTTGGTTTCATCAGTCTTATCTTTTACTAAGACACTACACACTATTGTGTAGTACTGATAGCAAGACTTATTCGTATCACCAACAGTAAACAGGTTGCAATACGGTGCAAAGATTTCACAACTAGTCACAGTTGTCACTACACTGCTAAGGCTATGAAACAAGTTTCTTTTTATACTTGTTGCCAAACACTTGTTAGGTGGATTAACTTCCTTGTTTGTTGTATGAAGTGGTTTTCAATTTTGATCCCGGGTCACATGGCATCACGTGATTCTCTGGGTTCTGTTTAAAACGCATCAGGGTCTCAAGCCCAAGTTGCCACTGGGCGAACCTGGGTTTGAATACCAATCATTGCGGACTCCTTTGTGAGTATGAGCTCTTCACATTTACCCATAGCTCAAAAAAGAAAACTAGCCTCCCTAGAAGGTGAAGCATTGATATTGATCCAGCCGTGGAGCTTCATGCTAAGCGGTTACTGATGAAGAAACAAGTATCTAAGTATCTAATCCGGGAGCTTCGCCACAACAGTGACAGTGAGAAAAAAGAGAGTTTACAAACACTGTCATTTCATCGCTAGCATGGTCTATCGCTGGAATGAGTACATCAACCTTCTACTCCAGCATACGTTTTACCGAACTCATTTGGTTCATGGGCTCGATATGACAAAACCATCTGAGTGACAATGGATTCGGCTGTTCACAGAAAACCCACCTATATATTGTCTTATAATTATGGTTGAAACTCAAGAATTTTGGCCATCTTATCGAACTGACCTATATTTCACCTGAAGCTTATTGAAGCCCCAGGAGCTATTTGAGGAGCTCATTCTCACAGCGGGAGCTCAGCATAACTAGGGCTTGAACCCAGGCTCTTTCAATCTTGAGACAAGCGCTCTAGCCATTGAGCTTTCACGCTATTGAGTAGTCATCAGAGAGAGTGGGTGTCTGAGAGAGCGAAACTTGGCGTTTTTATTCAGTAATGCGCACACCTTGAACTGTGGTTATTTGAAAAGCTTTACAAGGATTAGCGGTTTAGTGACTGCTCGATGACACTGCGCTAGCGTGTCCTGATAGTGGCTAGAATACCAATTCATGATACGTATAAAATAAGAATAAATCATCTGCAAGTGGTATTGCATTTGATACGGGCCTAATCTGAATATTCAGCCGAAACCAACTGTTTCTATCATGCGGGTGGGATCAGTTGTTTTCTTATCAATCTCTCGTCTTTTGATCATGTTATCACATTTAGGGTAAAGTGGTAGGTTATGGGTAGCGCATTTGACTCTAGACCAGGTAACTCGGGTTCAATTCCATGTTTGTGCTTTAACCCTTCTCGACTCGGATTGTGAGTTGTGAGAGACCCATCCATAGCGTATCAACTCTTTGGAGGAAAATGATAGACCTTTCTGAAAATAAGCCATTGGCTAGGTGATCCCATCCATCTGACAAAAAGATGACCAAATTCTATTATTTCATGACACCACAATGCCCAAAAATTTGCAGCTGGATCAGACTACGAATTGCGAATCGAAGCAACACTTCCTTGCTGATTGCGTAGGCCATATCCGTGTTTTTGCTTCCTGGAACTCCTGATGAAGATATCAGATTGTACAAACTTAATGTTTAGAGATGAGGGCTGAAAGATTTACCCATGTCTCAAAGCACTACAGCACAACATAGTGTATTTATTCTCGATATTTTGTGCAATGTGTGACTAAATGGTGCGGCAGAGGTGTACACTTCAACCATGATTTTACTTATAGTCTATTCAGATTCCTACTGCATGTACTTAGATTCAATTCTTACCGATTCTCTGCCTTCTGCACTTTTGAATTCCATCCGATTTAGATCGATCATCATACCCTGATATACGTTAGGAGTCTTTAGAAACTGCGAATCGGAATCGACTCGATTCTTGGATCGATTTGTACACCTCTGTGGTTTGGTGGTTAGGTTGACTCATTTCATTAATAAAACTAAGAAGCCTGGAAAGATATCGTCCCTGTAGACACTGGACAGTTCTCATAATGACAATACCTTGTCTGGCAGATGCTATAGATCACAAGCTTATGATTTATGTCCGAAGAAGCCGTGTATGTTACCCGCGTGCCATGTAGAAAACATGGGCAGGGCCCATCATCTTCGAGCATTCGCGGTTAAATCTAGAGACATCGAGCCGGTTCGTAAGTTTTATTATTCACACACTATAGTAAATAACCAGCACGGATACCGTAATCTTCATTCGCCTTTGCTGAGGATTTACTAGGTATTTCGGTGCTTAGTACCAATGGATTTCCTGTCACCAAAGAATTTAGTGAATATAAAAACACCAGGTGATTCAAAGGTCGGGTGGTGCTGGAGTGAATCAAAATAAGAATGTAAAAAAACAAGTGCATGTACCAAAACAAGCTGCTAAGATAGTAAACCAACCACTCCGTTATTTTAATTCGCGGACTATGCGACCCATGATGCTTATACCGTGGTGGCAATTTGCCAGTTATGTCATAGGGGAATATTCCAGGTGAGCTGGAAGTTTGTTCAATTCCAATTTTACACCTTTCGATGCTGATGGTTTGTTTTGTACTTTCGATGCTGTACAGCTGCCAACAGACATGACCTATACCTAATTTGTTGATGTATACCTACCATTCGGGAGGCTGTGGGTCAACGGTTAAAGTGCTCATCACTGGCGGTGAAGGTCAAGACGAAATTTTTCAAAGACTGCTTCTGTTTGCCCAGCAGACAAAAGGGTACCCAACTATTATCAGTGATGGGATAAGCAAAGGCGGCGAGGAAGAGGACTACTTGGTGACCTCACCTCAGTTACCTCGATACTAGTACAAGTACACTCTCCAACAGCCATTTCCCCAAACGCCCCTTCAGTTATGGGTATAGTCATCCATAGCTATCACTATCATTTATTCACTCACGGCTGTAGCGTGCATCTTTTTGAATAGCTGATGCTTTATAGCTGGTATAAATATGATAGGTGAACAGCTCAGGGGTTATAGTGCTTGGCTTAAGATAGAAAGATCATTGCTTGAGCGGATAGTAATATCGTTACGGAGATCATCAAAAAGATTCCGAAGGGTTCTACAAATCAATGTTTGGGTGCTGGTCTATTTATCTAAAGACTACCTGTAGCAAAAGTAATTTGATGTCTCCAAGACAGAAAAGCTGTCAGGAGTGGTGCAGAACCTGATTGATTCAGCGTTTTTTTGGGTGCTCAGGAGAGTTTCTGCTGACACCCTTGTGCCCCATAAAGAAGGTAACCCTACGAGTGGGGCTCCTTTGTTTGAAATTGTGGTCCAAAAATGGCGAGGGTGTTGTGAAAGGCAAAGGTTTTACCCAAACTGAGAATCGAACCAGTGAACCATGGTCCAAGCATAGAGGTAACCTACCTAACTCTATAGGTCCAAGGCCCATTACACATTCACTAAGTCATTATTTCACCCTTTTACCTGTAGTTGCAACATTTAGAAACCAAGCTTTAAACACATAGCTTGGAAAGTACAGCTTTATGAGCCATACTTCCGTCTGTAGAAGGGTCAGCCCTCTCTGCTTAGGAGTTGTCTCCCTAACCTGTCTGGCAGCTTGCCATTGGCAAAATTCCTGTAACATCAACTGTACTTTGGGTGATATCGATTCAGTTCAATGTCCTACTGTATACAGCACTTAGCTACGAATAGACATTTCTGTGTCATTTGTATAAGATAGACTAAATCGGCTGTTGAATAACCTTTCTTTTAATTGCTCTGCTTCTGATCTTTGCTGAGAGTTACCATACCTGTGCATTGATATGTCTAAACGTCTATGTACATTCATTGAATTGAAACCTCTATGTCTCATGGTTCATGGTCATGACTTTTGTTTATGATAGGCCATGCTTCGTCAACACCATCCTACCTTGCTATTTCACAGCCAAAGCTAGTGTCAACCCATACCTGTTCAATGTTTCGCTGTTGAGAGACTCATCTTAAGCTGTGTAAGCTTTGTTCGAAGAGAATGCTATTATGCCTCCACTTGACGTTTGTTACTATAAATAGACTCATCAGTTTGTTTTTTTCTTGCCCTTCCATTCTGACTTATTGTTGATATACGATTCCGGTTGCGAGTCTTGGTTGCCATGGTTACAGACAACCATCGATGTAGATTGAAATGTGATCTTCAATCTGATTGGCCAATAGTTTGGTGACAAAACAATGGCCAAAATGGTGTGGTATCTTTGAATGCAGTAGTCAGTTGAAATAAAGAGTTGGAATCGTAAGGATTATAAATTCACTTGATGAACGACCATCTGTATCTATAACGCAGAACTGGATTATATTATAAGCTTTATACTTTATTCGGTACGTACAAGTCTTAGGGATAAGATTATCGTATTGGATTATCTTTAAAGTTGACTCGGGTCATACTGAGAAACATCGCTAGCAAATAAGTTGGTTTAATTTCCTGCTTAACTTGAGTTTACTGCATAAGAACTTGAAGGACGTTTAATCTGACAATAAGATTAATCACATTATAATCCTGACAAATTATGCATTTCCTGAGCTGATTTATAAGAACCCATGTAGTAGGATGGGATAGATTCATTACATCATGGTTATACTGAGCGAGCACCCATCAAGTCCTGGACTGATTGGGTAGGTTTATTTCATAATCATCATATAATAGGTATCATAAGTATTATAGGTATCATAAGTATCATAAATATCACAGGTATTATTACGCTTATGATTTACCTCATTGGACTAATTAGGCGCTTAGCGGTCCTATGTAACTGACCTCCTAAGTCTGAAGGTTTTTGGAGCAGTAGGAGCTAGGAATTATGTGAGGAGC
>Ga0224511_10000096_pt1 | contig 28714 bp, 29 predicted proteins | sample SF_May12_sed_USG_2_FD_169988 | JGI IMG/M metagenome (GOLD analysis project Ga0224511, IMG submission 169988) | Sediment microbial communities from San Francisco Bay, California, United States - SF_May12_sed_USGS_8_1 | ecosystem: Environmental > Aquatic > Marine > Sediment | place: USA...
GCAGCCAGTCATGGAGATAAAATCCTTTTGTGCACCAATCAAATCAGCATTAAAAAAACTGCCTGAGCATATCCAGGTTGTAGCCGAGCCCGGGCGTTATTTATGCGCGCCAGCGATGAAAGCTATTTCAACCGTTATGGGTAAAGCCAGGCGAGGTGATACCTGCTGGTATTATCTGGATGACGGTGTTTATGGTTCTTACTCTGGTCAGTTGTTTGACCATGCAGTTTATCCACTAACTATTTTTAGCGATATAAAAGCCGGGGAACAGGCTGTGCTGGCGGGTCCGACCTGCGATAGTATTGATGTTATTGCTGAGCAAGTCACTATGCCGCCGCTGTCTATTGGCGATATCGTCATTGGTCATCAGATGGGCGCTTACACTTCAGCTACTTCAACGCATTTTAATTTATTTGATAAAGCTAAAATTGTAGCGATTAATCAGCCACTTAAAAATGCGGAAAATGTACTTCAGTTTGGCAAATAAATATTAATACTGAGACTTGTCGCTGGGTGATATTTAACAGGCCTTGTTCTATTACTACACTGGCGTGTAAATGGTGTTATGGTTTTCCAATAAAATAACACTATAACCTACAGCTAAAATCACATCTGAATTTATGGAACTCACAGCCCGCGAACTCCTAACCCATTTATTCCAGGCAGCCATTGATGAAGTTGATGGTCGTTACTGTGTACAAACATGGTGTCATAACAATGCTGCCAAATTTGATCATTGTATTGCTATTGGTAAAGCTGCACCTGCAATGTTGCAGGGAGCTTTGGATCATCATAAAAATCTCAGGCAAGCCTTGTTAATCTGTCCACCCAGGCAATGCTCACGTTCGCTCAGAAAAAATAAATGTATCAATATTGTTGAGTCCTCGCATCCTGTGCCGGATCAAAGCAGTCTTGATGCGGGTGAGGCATTGTTAGGTTTTCTTGCCAGTATTCCAGAGGGTGAAAAATTGCTGGTGCTGATTTCTGGTGGTAGCTCAAGCCTGGTTGAAGTGCCGGTTGCAGGTTTGTCGCTGGAGCAGTTGCAACAAATTAATCAGCATCTATTGGCTTCGGGAAAAAATATTCAGCAGATGAATGCCTGGCGTAAACAGTTTTCGCGTATTAAGGGTGGTGGTTTGCTCAAATATGTCCAGGCTGAACATTGTACGCAATTATTGATTTCTGATGTGCAGGGTGATGATGTCTCGGTGATTGGTTCTGGTTTGTTAGTGGCGAATAAACATGAGACGGACGATGATGAATTTCTACACGAATTATTTAGTACGATTCAGTGTGAGCGGACTGATGCTACAGATACCATTGATTCAAATATTGTGGCTACACAACAAAAGGCTATGCAGGCAGTTTGTGATGAAGCCAGAAATATGGGGGTAGATTGTTATCTGCACGATGAGTTTTTATCGGGTGAAGCTGAAGAGCAGGGCGTCAGAATTGCGCAGTGGTTACTGGATGCGCCAGCAGGTGTACATATTTGGGGTGGTGAAACCACGGTGACCTTACCCGAGAAACCGGGAACAGGTGGTCGCAACCAGCAGTTTGCCCTGGCGGCAGCGCAGGTGCTGGATGGTTACCACGATATTTCATTACTGGCTGCAGGCACAGATGGTATTGATGGTAATACACCCTGTGCAGGTGCGGTGGTGTATGGTTCGACTTTGCAGGCAGCACAGAAGCTGGGTATGGATGTAGCGCAGGCTTTGAAAAAAGCAGATGCGGGTAAAGTATTAATGGCGACCGAATACTGGTTACAAACTGGGCCGACTAATACCAATGTGATGGATCTGGTGATTGCCTATAAACGATGATTGGATATTGTTACAAATAAAAAGCATTTACCGCAGAGACGCGGAGGCGCAGAGTTTTTAATTTGTGCTTTGCACAAATAAATATAAATTAGATTTTCTCTGCGCCTCTGTGGTGAAAAGTTTTTAGTGTTTATCTTTTACGCCAGTTAACACGCAAAGCTTTCAGGACTTTGCTGCTGTATATTTTTGAACCGGCACTACCGTTGTATCTGGCCAGTGCTTTGTGCAGGTCGTTTTTTTCCATATCCATGTAATATTTCAGAATGGTACAACCCATGCGCAGGTTGGTGTTGATGTCGATGAGGTTGTCATCGGGGTGGCCAATTTCTTTTAACCAGAAAGGCATGACCTGCATTAATCCCTGGGCACCCGAACGTGAAATGGCAAAGTGATCAAAATGACTTTCAACCTCGATGAGTGCAAGCACTAACTCGGGAACCAGGTTAGCTCGGCTGGCTTCACGGTGAACGCCGCGTAACAGGGTCAGGCGGTGTTGTTCATCATCGATGAATTTTTCCAGACGATTGGACATATCGACCAGCCAGACTTCGGCATCAAAGCGATCTTCAAAACTGTCGGAGGCCTCGATGGCTTCGCTGAGAAGGGCGCGTAGTGCTGGATCGGGTCTGTTTGATTCAATGTTTTTGGCGCCTGCTGTATGGCTACACAGCAGGGCCAGGATCAGGCTTGTTCTAGTGATTGCTGAAATTATAATCGGGTGCATGTGCCCAATTATAGTTATTAATCGGTAAAAAGACCGGTCAGATATGCGCTGATTTCAGTTGCTGCCATGTCCTGGCTATCTTTATCGGCACGACCCTTGTACTCTACCTTGCCATCGGCCAGACCACGATCACCTATGACCACGCGATGTGGAATACCAATCAGGTCGATATCAGCCAGCATGCCACCAAGACGTGCTTTCTGGTCAAACAGTAAAACGTCCAGCCCTGCAGCGGTCAGTTCATCGTGAAGTTTAATTGCGGCTTCGCGTACTTCATCTGATTTCTGGAAGTTGATAGGGGCAATAGCAACATCAAAGGGTGCGATGCTCTGTGGCCAGATGATGCCATTATCATCGTGATTTTGTTCGATGGCGGCAGCTACCACACGGGTAACGCCGATGCCGTAACAACCCATGGTCATGGTGATGCTTTTACCATTTTCATTTAACACCTGGGCGTTCATGGCTTCAGAATATTTATCACCGAGCTGGAAGATATGACCGACCTCAATGCCACGAACAATGTTGAGTTTACCTTTGCCATCGGGGCTGGCATCACCTTCAACCACGTTGCGTAAGTCTGCGGAAGTTACCAGCGGCAGGTCGCGTTCCCAGTTGACGCCAGTGAGGTGCTTGCCGTTTTCATTTGCACCGCAGACAAAGTCAGCGAGTTGCAGTGCGGCGTAGTCGGCAATAACAGTAATGTTTAAACCCACAGGACCGATGGAGCCGGGGTCGCAGTTAGCTACGGCTTTAACCTGTTCTTCGTTGGCAAAGCATAAGGGGGATGCAACCGCGTCCTGATGCTCGGCTTTAATTTCATTAAGTTCGTGGTCGCCGCGTAACACTAAAGCCACGACGCTGTTCTCTTCACTGCCTTCGACTAATAAAGTTTTTACACATTGTGAAGCATCAATATTTAAGAACTTTGAAACTTCTTCAATGCTATGTTGACTGGGTGTATCAATGCATTGCATATCGGTGCTGGCTGCAGGACGTGCTTCGTTGCTGGGCAGGGTTTCCGCTTTTTCTACGTTAGCGGCGTAATCGCCCTGGTCTGAAACGGCGAGTGCATCTTCACCCGAGTCGGCCAATACGTGGAATTCGTGTGAGCCAGTACCACCGATAGAGCCACTGTCTGCCATCACCGCACGGAATTTTAGATTCATACGGTTGAAGATGTTGCTATAGGTCTGGAACATGACATCGTAGGTTTCCTGTAGCGATGCCTGATCGATGTGGAAGGAATATGCATCTTTCATCAAAAATTCGCGTGAACGCATGACGCCAAAACGGGGGCGAATTTCGTCGCGGAATTTAGTTTGAATCTGGTAATAATTAACCGGCAGTTGTTTGTAACTGCTGAGTTCACGACGAGCCAGATCAGTGATGATTTCTTCGTGCGTGGGACCATAGCAAAATTCACGGCTATGGCGATCATTGAATCGCAACAACTCGGGCCCATATTGTTCCCAACGACCTGATTCCTGCCATAACTCAGCAGGTTGTACGGTAGGCATCAACACTTCGAGACCACCACTTTTATTCATTTCCTCACGTACGATGTTTTCTACTTTACGAAGCACGCGCACACCTAGCGGTAGCCAGCTATATAAACCAGAAGCCAGGCGACGAATCAGGCCAGCACGTAGCATTAATTGATGGCTGCTAATCTCGGCGTCGGCAGGGGTTTCTTTAAGTGTGGCAATGCGGAATTTTGATAAGTACATGGAAAACGTCAACTCAACTGGTAATCGTGAATTCGCATTTTACGAGGGCAGCGGGTTTGAGTACAGTCCGTATTGCTGTTTGGCGATAAAGATGTTTCGTGTAAAGTTATTTGCAGGAAATTTAGGCTAGAAGGTTTTACTATCCCATCCCCACATATGTCGCTCGGGGCTGCTGAATTCAATATAAATACGTGCTGCCGGGATGTCTAATGTGTTCTGGATGAAATTGCATAATTGGGCAGAGTAATCGGCAGTTCTGGATTCATCCAGACCTAGACTTTTAAGCTTGAGATGGGCGCAGCTGTCTTCACTGCCAGCAAATACTAGTGAAGTATCAGCATTAACCATGACCATGACGTAGCTTTCTGGCTTGCCAAGCATATCTGCGACGATGCGGGATGCATTTTTGGCGTAGACGGAGCTGTCTTCGATACTGATGTTGGTCGTGATTTGTAGTAACGGCATATTGTTCTCTGGTTGAGTTAGTTTATTTACAGTATTTGCTGATATTTTCTTTGATTTTGTTCAGGCGTTGAGTACGTGTTTTAGCGCTGAGTTCCTGTATATTGCCTTTACTATCTTTTTCATGAATCTTTTTGTTTTTCATCACGGTTTGAAGGCGTTTACGCTCACCCTCACAGTAGGCAGTGCGTTCCTCGTCGGCTTTTTCTGGTTTAGTAAGCTTAGTGACGGCGTCGTTAGTTTCTTCTTCCTGTTCAGGGCTGCTCGCAGGTGGGGGGATTTTGAGTTTCATTTTTTCGGCGGGTGCATTCTCTGGACGTTTGCTGCCATAGTGCGTTTTTCCATTTTCATCAACCCATTTATAGATGCCAGCTGTAGCAGGAGTACTTAGAATGAGAGCTAGAGCAAGTATTCCGAGTAGATTCTTGATCAGCAGTGTGGTTTGGGTCAATTTTTTCATGGTTTTCAGCTCCATTAGGATGTTACTATAAGCAAAATTTATCACGCCAATATGGTTGTTTTCAAATTATGGCAGATCGTAGATTAAAAATATTTCATACTGTTGCTCGCTTGCTCAACTTTACCAAAGCTGCTGAAGAGTTGCACATGACGCAACCCGCGGTCACTTTTCAGATTCGTCAGCTTGAAGAGCAGTTTAACACCCGTTTGTTCGACCGCACTCATAACAAGGTGTCGTTGACTGATGTTGGGCATCGTGTTTTTGAATATGCTGACAGGATTCTCAAACTATATGAGGATATGACTCGAAGCATTACAGATATGACAGGTGATGTCAGTGGCGGAGTTGCACTGGGAGCCAGTACCACGATTGCTGAATACATGCTGCCGTTGATGATTGGCGAGTTCAAAGGTAAATATCCCGATGTGATGATTAGTCTGAAAGAATCGAATACTGAGGATATTGTTTCTATGGTGGAAAACAATGTTATCGATCTCGGTATTGTAGAAGGCTATGTAAATAACAAAAATCTGGTGGTTGAAGAATGCAGGATGGATCAGCTGGTTGTGATTATGCCGAATAATCACCCCCTGGCCGATAAAGATGAGATGCATGTAAAAGAAATTGTCGCGCATCCGTTTATTGGTCGTGAGCATGGTTCGGGTACACAGGAAGTGATTACCAAATATATCGAACAACATGGTGATCATGATTTACTGGATGTCTGTTTTGAACTGAGTAGTCCTGAGGCGATTAAAGGTGCAGTTGAGGCGGGTATGGGTATTTCCATCGTTTCAAAGGCGACTATTCTTAAAGAATTGCGTCTGGGTTCTCTGAAGGCGGTGAATTTATCGCCAAAATTAGAACGCCCGTTTTCCTTTGTGCGTCAGCGTTATAAATTTAAATCACGCGCGGCTGATGAGTTGCTGAGCTTTGCTCAAGACTTCTGTAAAAAAATATAGTTTTTGCTTTTTAAAAGTGTGAATGGTTTATGAGTCGTAACACAAAATCCCTGATTGAAATTTTTGAGTCACTAGATACGGAGCGGCAGGCCAGCCTGTTTGATTTTGCTGAATTTTTGCAGTCTAAAGGTGGTCAGGTCGTAAAGGAAATGCCGGATCCTGTTTTGATCGCCAGGCCTGAAGTGGAAACAGTTGTCGGTGCGATTAAACGTTTGAAAGAAACTTATCCAATGATTGATAGCATGAAGGTGTTTAGTTCAGCCTCAGATTTGATGACCGATCATATGGTGAAAGGACGTGATGCAGTTGAAGTGATTGATGAGATGGAAAAGATCTTTGAAGATTTCTATTCAAAAATGTTGGAAGAATTTCAGGATTAAATAATCTTAAAGTGCTTTTGCGGCAGACAGAACTTCTTCGACATGGTCTTTAACTTTGACCTTGCGCCATTCCTGTCTCAATATGCCTTTTTCGTCTATCAAAAAAGTACTGCGCTCTATACCGCGCACCTGTTTGCCATACATGTTTTTCATTTTAATAACATCAAACTGAGTGCAGAGTGCTTCATCAGTATCTGATAACAGGTCAAAATTAAACTTTTGTTTGCTGATGAAGTTGTCGTGTGATTTTATGCTGTCACGTGAGACGCCCAGGATGATGGTGTTTTGACGAGTGAAGCGACCCTTTGCATCTCGAAAGTCCTGACCTTCGGTAGTACAACCCGGAGTGCTGTCTTTGGGGTAAAAATAGAGTACGACTTTTTTGCCTTTATAGTCGTTCAGGCTGATGGTTTTATTGCCACTGGCTGCAAGGCTGAAGTTTTTTACTTTTTTCCCAATGCTTATCATTTGTTTCTTACTCTTAGGTGGCAGAAATTTTTGCATCCAGGTTTAGCTCATCACACATATTTAGAAACTCGTCACGCAATCCTGCGATATTGATTTCAGTGGGAATGCCGATTGTCATGTGCAATGCAAACATGGGTGTGCCTGTGTGGGGTGCGGCATATTTCTCAGTGCCCAGGTCAACAATATTGATCTGGCGGGCAGAGAAAAAACTGGCCAGTTTGTGTACGATGCCCGGGTTATCAATGGCGATGACTTCAACATCGTAAGGTGCCAGTGCTTTTGAGGGTGTTGCTGCTTCAGTTGTTTTCACCGTCAGCGTCATATTTAGTGCAGATTCTGCCTGCTGCTTTTGGTCAATAAAGCTGCTGATTGCCTGTTTGTCACCTGAAACTAGCAGCTGGATGGCAAATTCACCACCCAGTACGCTCATACGACTGTCTTCTATATTAAGTTGATGGGTGAATAAAGTGCTACTGAGCTCATCAACGATACCAGGACGGTCTTTACCCAGGGCGGTGATAACAAGTTTTTGGTTCATGATCATTAATTGGTGTTGTTTTAGGCGTAAATGGAGAGCTTTGTACAAAACATAGCCTGGAGTCTAAATAATGTTTAACCAGAAAAACAGCCATGAAAGACAGGGCTGTTATCAGATTTTCTGGATTATACAGGCTTAACCCAATTGATCGACATCACGATTAATCATGTCAGCATCTTTTAGCTTTGCTTTCAGCAATTGTTGAAGATGATTGAGGCTATCTGTATCGATGTTTATATATTCCAGTCCCCAGAAGTCACTATCAGTGTGTTTAATTCTGACGCGGGCATTGATAATAATCTCATCACTGAGAAAAAGAGCAATAGCGCAGGGGTTGTTGGGGTTGATTTTGAGGTTTCGGGGTGGCTCGACCAGCATACCCTTTAATGAAACATCCAGTAAATTGCAGGTCCATTCCTCATCGCCACTTTGCATCAGGATTTCTGCATTAAATGGGATACGGTGAACCTGGCGTCGTTCAGTAGTGCTATTTTGGTGATTTTGTGTATTCATGCATCCGAGTATAGACATTAAACTCAGTTGTTCTACAAATCTGGCATGTTATTTATTGAAATTAAGCAGAAAAATTGATTAACTGTGCGGCTTATTTTCAGGCTATCCTAAACGTAAGAAGTAACCTGAATTCAAACCTTAACCTTCGGGAAGATTATGTTTAGTGGAAGTATGGTGGCATTGGTAACACCAATGTTTACCGATGAAAGTGTTGATTATGACAGTCTGGCTAAATTAGTCGATTTTCACGTGGAAAGTGGCACTTCAGCCATTATATCTATGGGGACCACTGGCGAGTCCGCCACGCTGGAGATGAAGGAGCACTGTGAAGTGATCCGTCGCACCATTGAAATGGCCAAAGGCCGTATTTCAGTGATTGCGGGTACGGGCGCAAATTCCACCACCGAGGCTATTCAACTGACGCAATGCGCGCGTGATGCGGGTGCAGATGCCTGTTTACTGGTTACGCCTTATTATAATAAGCCGACCCAGGAAGGTTTGTACTTGCATCACAAGAAGATTGCAGAAACTGTCGATATTCCCCAGATCCTCTATAACGTACCGGGACGAACCGCCTGTGATATGTTGCCAGAAACGGTGGCCAGACTAGCTAAGATTCCAAATATTATTGGTATTAAAGAAGCCACGGGTGATTTGAACCGATTGAAAGAAATACAGTCGAAAGTGGCCGATGATTTTGAGTTATACAGTGGTGATGATGAAACCGGTACCGAATTTATGCTGCAGGGTGGCCATGGTGTTATTTCTGTGACCAGTAATGTAGCGCCAAAAGCGATGTCGGCCATGTGTGCCGCGGCACTCTCAGGTGACCGTGAAGGCGCTGAGGCTATCAATAAACCGCTGCAAGGTTTGCACAATAACCTGTTTCTTGAAGCTAACCCCATTCCTGTGAAATGGGCATTGGCTGAGATGGGCATGATACCTACAGGTATTCGTCTGCCATTAACCTTATTTAGCGAATCGCATCACGCAGCTTTACGTGAAGCGATGCAACAAGCCGAGATACTTTAATAATGTTGAAACAAATTTACTTCGTAGTTTTAACTGCGACCCTGCTTGTCGGCGGCTGCAGTTCTGATGGTGATGAGCGTCGACAGGAATATCTGGATGCTGATTATTACACACGCCTGGAATTACCCCCCAATCTCACCTTATCAACTGATGAAAAACAACTGGATATCCCTAAACCGACAGAAGAGGCCATAACCAGATTTAAACAGGCAACAGCAGATATTGGTTCAGGTAAGCAAAACGTTGCCATGGCGATCAAAGTCAAAGGTGCTCGCGTTAAAGCTGGGAATGGTGTGTTCTGGTTAGAGGTGGATGAAAATGCTGATAAACTCTGGCCACAATTGAGTGCCTTCTGGGGGCATGAAGGTATCAAAATTGTTCGTAATGAACCCATGCTGGGAATGGTCGAGACCGACTGGGTAAGTAAGCTGCAAGTCGATGATGATGCAGGTTTTATTGAAAAATTATTTAATTCAGCCAGCCCTGATAAACTGGATAAATTTAGAATGCGCATCGAGCCAGAGCAGAGTAAAGATAAAACAAAAATTTTCATGTCACATTCTGGCATGGAAATTTCCGTTGAAGGTGATGATGTGAACTGGCGCAGCCGTTGCAGTGAAGAGGAGCTAGAACGTGAAATGTTAAATCGTCTGGCTTTATTTGTTGGGCTGGATGATGCTCAGGCGAAAAAAGCCTTTGAGAATTACCGTCCTTTTGCATCAAGGGTAGAAGCACCCAAAGATAAAGCCAACATGCTGTATATTACTGGTGATATGGATTTTGTCTGGAAACGTTCCTTGCGAGCACTGGATCGCATGGGCATGGATGTGTTGAAAAAAGATGCGAAAACTCGTCAGATAAAAGTGATCATTGAAAAGTTATCTAAGGAAGACGTGGGTGGAGAGCGCGACGAAATTGCAGAATCAAGCTGGTTGATGCAGTGGTTTAGTGGTTCCGGTGATGATTATGCCAAAGATGAAGATCGCCAGTTTACGCTCAAGTTTGAGAATAAGGATGGTGTTATTCATCTGGGAATATTACGTCCAGATGGTGAACCTGCAGATAGTGTTTTAGCCGAACAATTTAGGAAGAGTTTGGCGGTAGAGTTTCAGTAGATAGTTTGTCATCTTAAATAATATGCGATAGATATTTGTATATTAAATTTGTTTTACAGAATTAATGATGTGTATGCTGGTATCTACAGGCAAATGAAAAAATCTTACTTTAGTAACTCGTTCATTTTTAATAGTAGTTTGTTTGGATCGACTGGTTTACTAAGGTAATGAATGTTGAGTTTGATGGCTTCATCAGCATTTATTTTATTGCTGTAGCCAGAGCACATGATTACGGGCAAGTCAGGACGGATTTCTCTCAGTTTCATAATTAACTCAGTACCCATCATCTCTGGCATTGTCTGATCGGTGATTAACATTGAGAATCTGTCAGGGTCTTGTTTAAAAAGTTCGAGTGTTTTTGTGCTATCAGTCATTGAGTAAGGTTTATAATTATTCATTTCCAGTAATTTGGACATGTATTCTGCCAGTATGACTTCATCATCAACCACCAAAATTTCTGAGCCGTTGCCTTTTGTAGTTGAGCTATGTTCCTGTTCTGAATCTGAGAATTGACTGTTTTTCTCGAGCAGGGGTGCAAAGAGTATGCATAAGTTAGTCCCCTTGTCTTTTTTTGTATCTAGTAAAATATGTCCACCAAGATTTTCTATGATCCGGTAAACCACAGCGAGCCCCATACCAGAGCCCTTGCCTACCTCTTTGGTGGTAAAAAAGGGATTGAAAATATTATTAATAATATCTTCGTTGATGCCAGAACCTGTGTCACTGATGCATAGTTCAATCCAGTCGCCCTTAACGGGTTTGTGAGATATAGAAGATCTGGTATCTAGATTACGTACCCAATTAAGTTTTATGCCCAATTCTCCTATGTCATTCATTGCATCACGAGCATTGATGGCAAGATTCATCAAAATTTGATGTAGCTGGGAGGGGTTTATTAATATAGGGGGAAGTTCTGCTTCAATTTCAGTTTTAATTTTAATCGTGCTGGGCAAGGTAGATCGCAGCATTTTGATATCTTCTTCAAGCTGAGGTGCTAAATTAAGGGGGATATTTTCTGTTGAATCTTTGCGGGTGAACGCCAGCATTTGTGCAATTAACCTGGCACTACGATCACCTGCCTGCAGAATATGGCGTATATATTCAGCAGGTTTTTCTTCGTTATTATTAACATACTGATCCAGTGTAAGTTGGGCAAAGCCGTTGATAATACCTAACAGATTATTAAAGTCATGGGCAATGCCACCGGTTAGTAATCCCAGTGACTCCATTTTCTGTGCCTGTTGTAGTTCATTTTGTATGCGCTGGTGTTCTTTCTCGGCAGATTTTGCCTCGGTAATGTCATAACCCATGGCAACGATATGGCTGACTTTTCCTGCTTGATCGTATAGTACAGAGTTGTGCCAATGAAGCAGACGTCGACCACCATCACTTGTCAGCCATTCATTTTCATATTCACCAGCAATATCGGTTTTTCCTTTACGGAGATTTTGAAAAACATTTTTTACTCCAGACTGTTGTTTTTCAGGAATGACTGTTTCCCAGGCAGTTTTTCCAATAATATCTTCTTTTTTAAATCCAGTTAATTTTTCTGCTGCATGATTAAAGTGTACAAACCGTCCGTTAAGATCGAGTACTGCAATAGTGTTTCCAGCTGATTCGATGATGGTGTTGGTAAAATCACGCTGCACCCTGAGTTCTTGCTCATTCGATTGACGTTGAGTGATATCACGATCCACGCCACGGTAACCAAGAAGCTCTCCTTCTTTACTGAGTATTGGAACGCCACTGGTTTCTAGTACAACAATATCGCCATTTTTATGAAGATTAGTATTCATCAAGTTTTGGAAGGGGCGCTTATTGGTAACGATTTCAGCAAAAGAGGTAGCAACCCTGCTGGCATCAGCCTCAGTCATCAGGTCAAAAGGTGTTGCACCTATCACTTCATCAGGTCGGTATCCTAAAAGCTCATATACCTTTGGGCTGGCATAAGTGTAGACTCCGTTAGCATTCACTTCCCAGACCCAGTCGGGACTGGTATCAATGAGTGATCGGTAACGTTCCTCGCTCTTTTTCAGGGCTTCTTCAGTTTCATAACGTATGACTATTTCCTGATGTAGTCTGCGGTTCCAGATAAGTATGATTGCCAGAATTAGTAATAGCCCGCTGCCCACCATTATGACGATGGTGTAATCTGTTTTCTCAACATATCGATTTTTTATCCAGCTTTGCATGATACTCTGAGTTTCATCCTGGCTGATGGCTTTCAGAGTCTTATCAATAATTGAGTGAAGAATTGGCTGGTTCTTTGAAATGAACAGGGTTTGGTCTATAACAATGCTGGTTTTTCCTACTACTTTGATATTGTGCAGTTCCATATCGGCGATGTGGTAACTTGCTAATGCTATAGTCGAGAGCAATGCATCAAAACGACCCTGTGAGACGCCCTCCAGACCTTGCTGAATATTTTTTACTTCAATGAATTTAAAATCGGGGTATTGAAAAAGGATATCATCAGAGGAAAAGTTGTGGTCTTTAATAATGGCAATTTTTTGGTCCTTAATTTCCCTGAGGTGTTCAACATAGTTCTGTTCAGAGCTCATGATAATGACAATTGGGTCTTGTTTATAGCTTTTGACCGAGTTGAAGTTTTGACTCAGAAGCGTGTCAGTTGAATCACTAGGGATGACAGAAGTTTTGCCTTCGGCTGTAATTGTCTGTAATTCATTCCAGTTTGATATTGGTACAGGCTTAAACTTTAAGCCCGTTTTTTTTTCAATCAGTTTAAGGTGATCAGCAATGACACCAATATAGGTTCCATTTTCATCGAATGTGCCATAGGGTAGTTGATTAGTTTTTCCGGCAAGGCTGACTTCTGGATGTTTTTTAATCCACTGAATTTCAGTATCTGTTAAGTGATATTGGGGCGGTGAGAATTTAAATTTATCCAGATTAAAAGAGCCCAGCCACTTTTCTCGTAGTTGTGAAAAAGTGCCATTGGTGACAATGCGAGAGAGTCCTTCATTGAGCATGGCGAGCAGTTCTTTGTCACCCTCAGTAACAGCAAAGCAGAAGTCCTGACGAAAATCGGTTATTTTACTGCGGATCTCGATGTTATCTAATCCCAGTTTTTTAATGAGTTGTTGAGCGACCAGTTGTTGCACTACCACCGCATCGATTTGGCCATTACTGAGTAGACGTAGTGCCTCTGTATAGTTTTGTGTCGTGACTAATGATTGAGTAAAATCTTCACGGCGCATGTATTCATCAGCAACATCGCCGGTCATCACTCCGACCCTGTGATGACGTAAATCGTAATTATTATAAATGTGATTATCGTCTTTTCTTACCACAATGGCACCGTACAGACTTAGGTAGGGAACAGTGAAGTCAAACTGTTTCTCACGCTCTGGTGTTCGGCCAACTAGCGGTAATACATCAAGTTGATTGTTTGCTAATTCCTGTTTGATTTCATTCCATGGGCGCACATTAAAATTGATATCCTGTTCCATTGCCCGGGTTGCAGCATGAAGTAGTTCAACAGCGAGGCCATCAGCCTGACCCTGAGAATTTTTGAAAGAAAGGGGGAAATAATCAGGTTCTGCGGCTGAGTGCAGTGCAGTCCTGGCTATTGCTGAACCAGAGGAGCTTAAAATTAAAAACGATAGCAATAAAAACGCAATAAAAGTAATGTTTTTTTTTTGATAAAGAAATCTGCTGCAAATTTTTATAGTAGTCGTTTGATTAAATATCCTTATGTAGTTCATTGCTTAATTATAAATGAATGAGCAATAGATGAATAGGCCGTAATGGCTAATGTGAATCTTTAAAAAACGCGGCGAATAACGTGGTTTTAGCTGTCAATCTGGTATGTGAATTTAGAGTTGAAAAAGTTTAGAGGTAAAGATGATGGCGTCATACAGTAGTAGATACTACTGTATGACCTTGATAATTTTTTCTGATATGGATCAGTCAGGTTTTACAAAATTTATGATTTACAACCAGATTGTTTGTCTTTAAATCCCATGGCATAGAGTGCCTTGGTGGCAGGACAAAATCCTGTGAAACCCATTTGAAATAAATTGGCGCCAACAAAAAAAGTTAGCCATAACCAGCTCATTTTCATTAAATCAATTTGTCCTGTTAGATGCGCTGCAATCAGGCTGCCCATAATAACCATGCCGGCAAAAATTCCAACGACACTAAAAACTCTCATAATTTATCTCCGCATTGAATGTGTGTTTGATGTATTTTTTAACAATTGAGCTTATGATCGTTTATCATTTTCGATCAAAGCATAAGCCGAATGATTATGAATCGATTCAAAATTTTCTGATTCGATGGTATAAGCCAGAACTCGATCATCGGCATTTAATTTTGCAGCAACATCGCGCACCATGTCTTCGACAAATTTGGGATTATCATAGGCGCGTTCAGTGACAATCTTTTCATCAGGGCGTTTCAGTAATCCATATAGTTCGCATGAAGCTTCTTTTTCTACCACGTCGATAATTTCTTCGATCCAGATAAAGTCATTCGTGCAAACATCAACGGTGACATGTGAACGCTGGTTGTGAGCGCCACGATCTGAAATCTTTTTCGAGCAGGGGCATAAGCTGGTCACGGGAACAACCACTTTTACATTAACTATGGGTTTACCTTTTCTCTGTTCACCTGTGAGTGTGACTTCGTAATCGAGCAAGCTTTCTACGCCAGAGGCGGGGGCTTTTTTGTTGATGAAGTAGTGAAATGTCATTTCAATATGGCCACACTCTGCATCCAGGCGGTCAGTCATCTCTGCGAGCATGCTTTTGAATGAATCAACGGTGATTTCCCATGAGTGATTATTCAGTATTTCCACAAAGCGAGACATATGTGTGCCTTTGAAATCGTGTGGCAGGTCGACATACATATTGAAGTTAGCGACAGTGTGCTGGATTTTTCCGGCACGGTCTTTAACCTGAATCGGGTGACGAATATCTTTGATACCGACTTTGTTGATGGCGATAGCACGATGATCCTGGCTATTTTGTACATCTTGCATTTCACTAGCTTTAGTGGGTTTTGCGCTATTGGTGTCGGTCATGTTATTCGTTCTCTTCGCTGTATTTCACACAGGCTCGTTCTGTTTCCCATAAAGTCACGGCGTTGACCTTGATGGTGTCGGTATTTAGTTTTGCTGAAATTTCACGATACAGATAAGCGGCAATATTTTCCGCTGTTGGATTAATTTCAGTAAAGGGTTCAATTTCATTCAAGTAGTGGTGATCTAATCTATCGCCAACTTCTCGAGCGACTGCTTTCATTTTTTTGAAGTCAATGCCCATGCCTACATCATCTAGCGTAGTGGCGGTGGCTTCCAGTTCAACTTTCCAGTTGTGACCATGCATCCGGCTACAGGCACCAGGATAATCGCGTAATGTATGCGCTGAAGCAAATTCAGTAATGACTTTTAGCTGGTAACTAGCAGGCATAGCGTGTTTCTGGCCTAAAAATACTTGAGTAAAAAGGTCGGATATTTTATCTGAATTGCCTTATATTGGCAATTGCTGATTAACCCTTTTGAGGATGCTGTATTTGATGCCATCTGCATCCAGACCCCAGTTGCTCAGCATCTCTTGTTGTGTACCCTGTTCGACATATTCGTCAGGGAAACCAAGGTGTAATGTGTCGATATTTAGCGATTGTGCATCCAGGTACTCGCTAACTGCACTGCCTGCGCCACCGGCAATGGCATTTTCTTCCAGGGTGACGATTAGGTCGTGGTCTTTGGCGATTTGACTGATAGTGGCTTCATCCAGTGGTTTAACAAAACGCATATTGACCAGTGTGGCATTTAATTCATCGGCAACAATGCGAGCTGATTCCAGTAATGTGCCAAATACCAGTAAGGCGACTTTTTCACCTTCACGGCAAATCTGGGCTTTACCAAAGTCGATAGCTTTTAATGTTTTGGCCGGGATTTTTCCGCTGCAGCTGCCCCGCGGGTAGCGTACTGTTGCCGGGCCATCATGCAGGAAGCCAGTGGTTAGCATGGCGCGAGCCTCGATTTCATCGGCGGGTGTCATGATCATCATGTTAGGGATGCAGCGTAAAAAGCTGATGTCATAAGCACCAGTGTGGGTAGGGCCGTCTGCTCCGACGATGCCTGCACGATCGATGGCAAATAATACCGGCAGGTTCTGTAGTGCAACATCGTGAATCAACTGGTCGTAGCCACGCTGTAAAAATGTGGAGTAAATCGCGACCACAGGTTTGAGGCCATCGCAGGCCATGCCAGCTGCCAGTGTCACGGCGTGCTGTTCCGCGATGCCAACATCGAAATAGCGCCCTGGAAACTGCCTGGCAAATTCGACCAGTCCCGAGCCTTCCTGCATGGCGGGAGTGATACCGACCAGGCGTTCATCTTCGGCAGCCATGTCACAGAGCCAGTCGCTAAAAACTTTGGTAAAGGTAATATCTGTGGCCGATGTTTTACTGGATTCGCCGGTTGAAGTATCAAAGCTGCCCACACCATGGAATTTGCCGGGATCATTCTCGGCAGGAAAATAGCCTTTGCCTTTGCGCGTTACCACGTGCAAAAAGCAGGGGCCTTTATGGTTTGATAAATTTCGTAGAACAGGAATGATGGCATCAAGATCGTGACCATCAACGGGGCCATAATAATTGAAACCGAGTTCTTCAAAGAGCGTACCGGGGGCAACCATGCCCTTAACGTGTTCTTCGGTGCGCCGGGCCATTTCCATCACACCGGGTATAGGCAGGTTTTCCAGTACCATCTTGCTACCTTCACGCACCGTGGAAAACAGGCTACCGGAAAGTACGCGTGTCAGGTGATTGGACAGGCCGCCAACGTTGGATGAGATCGACATATCATTGTCATTGAGAATAACCAGCAGGTCGGCATCGGTGTCACCGGCATGATTGAGTGCTTCAAAAGCCATGCCGCCCGATAATGCGCCATCACCTATCACAGCAATAGTTTTTCTGTTGGAGCCGGTTTGTCGTGCGGCAATACTCATACCCAGTGCAGCACTAATTGAGGTGCTGGAATGACCGGTGCCAAAGGCATCGTAGTCACTTTCTTCACGTTTGGGAAAACCGGCCAGTCCATCTTTCTGACGCAGTGATTTCATTTGCTCGCGGCGACCAGTGAGGATTTTGTGTGGGTAGGTTTGATGGCCTACGTCCCAGATCAGCCGGTCTTCCGGGGTGTTAAAAATATAGTGCAGGGCAATAGTGAGTTCGATAGTGCCCAATCCTGCAGATAAATGACCACCCGTGCTGGAAACGCTTTCCAGTAGAAAACTGCGGAGTTGATTTGCTAGTGTAGCAAGCTGACTTTGTGGAAGTTGGCGCAAATCTTCTGGTGAGTCGATGGACTCCAGCAATGTCCAGTCAGGGTTTTTGCTAGTCATGATCAGAAGTTTCTCTCGATGATGTAATTGGCTATCTGACGTAGCGTATTAGCTTTTTCACCTAAAGGAGCAAGATGTTTGATCGCTAAATCGTGCTGTTCCTGTGCCAGTTGTTTAGCGGCTTCCAATCCAAGAAGAGCCGGGTAAGTGGGCTTTTCCTGGTCCTGGTCAGACCCCTGAGGCTTGCCGAGAGTTTCAGTGTCACTAATGACATCGAGAATATCATCCTGTATCTGGAAGCACAGGCCGATGCAGTTAGCATATTTATCGAGCATTTCCAGTTCAGCATCGGTGGTTTCAGGGTTGCATAAACCACCCAATAAAACACTGGCGCGTATCAGTGCGCCGGTTTTCAGGCCATGCATGGTTTCCAGTTGTTGCAGTGTGAGGTCGTTGCCGACAGCTGCTAAATCAATCGCCTGGCCGCCAGTCATGCCCTGTGCGCCAGTGGCTTTGCTCAGCTGAGCAATCATTTTTAAGCGTTGTTCACTGGGCAGATGGTTATCGTCAGTACTGAGGATTTCAAAAGCCATGGTTTGCAATGCGTCGCCGGCTAATATAGCAGTGGCTTCATCGAAAGCTTTATGGCAGGTGGCGCGGCCACGGCGTAAGTCATCATCATCCATGGCGGGTAAATCGTCATGAATCAGTGAGAAAGCATGTACCATTTCAACGGCACAGGCTGCGGTATCTAATTGATTATCACTGGAACCTGTGGCATTGCCCGCGGCATAGACCAGAACCGGGCGAATACGCTTGCCATCACCGGTGAGTGAGTAATGCATGGCTTCGCCTAATTTTGCATCAGGGCAGGGCAGGCTTTTCAGGCAATTTTCCAGTGCGCGATTAACCCGCTGCCGGCTATTGCTCATAAAAGACTGTAATGATTCGGCGTGAGACATTGATTGTTGTGCTTAATTGTTTAGATCAAAGTCTTTTTCCAGAACTTTGCCGTTTTTCTCAACCAGTTCCTGAACTTTAAGCTCAGCACTTTGCAGCGCTTGCTGGCATTCTGTGGTCAGGGCGATGCCCTTTTCGAAATGTTTCAGGGCATCCTCAAGGCTTAAATCACCTTGCTCCATAGCTTCGACCAGCACTTCCAGATCGGACAGTGACTTCTCAAAATTTATCTTTTTCTTGGCCATAAATGGCGCCTCGGGTTTAGCTGTGGAGTATTAAATTAAATTCAGGAGAGGCATTCTAACTGATTGATATGGCAGCTTCCATTAATTCACTAATACGTTGTACAGGAATAATTTCCAGGCCTTCAATGTTATCGTTCTTTCTGGGCATGTTGGCTTTGGGGATAATGGCTGTTTTAAAGCCATGTTTGGCTGCTTCGCGTAGGCGTTCCTGACCGTTGGTGACGGGGCGGATTTCACCCGCCAGGCCAATTTCGCCAAAGGTGAAGATATTTGTTGGCAGGGCACGATTTCTGAAACTGGATAAGGCGGCGAGTAGCAGTGCAGTATCTGCGCAGGTTTCTGTCAGGCGAACGCCGCCAACGATATTGATAAAAACATCCTGATCGTACATGGCAATATCACCGTGTCGATGCATTACCGCCAGCAACATGTTTAGGCGATTGGGATCGATGCCCAGACTGACTCGGCGTGGATTGGCGCTGTGGCTGTCATCGACCAGTGCCTGTACTTCAAGCAACATAGGACGGCTGCCTTCACGGGTGACGGTGATGATGCTGCCGGGTACGGGTTTTTCATGACGGGATAGAAAAATGGCCGAAGGATTACTGACGGTTTTCAGGCCTTCTTCGGTCATGGCAAAAACACCGAGCTCGTTGACGGCGCCAAAGCGGTTTTTGATGGCACGAATCATGCGGTAACGTTCACCGGGGTCGCCCTCAAAATAGAGCACGGTATCGACCATGTGTTCCAGTACGCGTGGACCAGCCAGCGTACCTTCTTTGGTAACGTGGCCGACCAGGAATAATGCCGTGCCAGTATGCTTGGCGAAGCGGACTAACTGGGCTGCGCTTTCACGAACCTGAGCCACGCCGCCTGGTGCAGACTGCAAAGTTTCAGTGTAAATAGTCTGGATTGAATCGATCACCATGACTTTTGGTTTGGCTTTGGAGGCCAGTGTAATAATGCTTTCTACACAGGTTTCTGAAAGTAGTTGTAAACCTTTTTCAGCCAGGCCCAATCGCTTGGCTCGTAGACTGACTTGCTGTAAAGATTCCTCACCGGTGACATAGAGACTGGGTAAGGAACTGGAAATTGAAGCCAGTGCCTGCGTTAATAAAGTTGATTTGCCAATACCGGGATCACCACCGATTAAAGTTACCGAACCGTGGACTAGTCCACTACCCAGTACACGATCGAGTTCGCTGATACCAGTGCCAGTTCTGGTTTCAGCTTCTAATTTTACGTCTTCAAGTCGCTGGATACGTGCCGATGTGTTGCTTTTGCCAGCAAAGCCTGAGCGTTTGTCGCCAGTTTCAGGAACGCCTTCGACCATGGTGTTCCAGTCGCCACAGTCACCACATTGCCCAGCCCATTTTGAATGGCTGCTACCGCATGCGCTACAGATGTAGAGGAGTTTTGTCTTAGCCATTATTCCGTAATCTCACCAGGATCAACATCCTGGTTTTCTTCATCTTCGTTATCTATTTGTAAAGGCAATATGCGAACTGATTGCACGGAGTTCTTACTGGTGCGCATAATTTCGATGGAGTAGTTTTTAATTAATAAACTGGTGCCAGGTTCGGGAATCATTTCCATGTGTTCCAGAATTAAACCGTTCAATGTTTTTGGGCCAGCCTGGGGTAATGACCAGTTCATGCTTCGATTAATGTCACGGATATGAGCGCCACCATCGATAAGATAACTACCGTCTTCCTGGGTGTGAATATCAAAATTACGGGTAGGTGCATCGGTGGTGAAACGACCAACAATTTCTTCCAGGATATCTTCCAGTGTGACCAGTCCCTGAATACTGCCGTACTCGTCAACCACTAATCCAGAGCGTCTTTTCTTTTTCTGAAAATTGATTAGTTGTTGGGTTAGAGAAGTGCCAGCAGGAATGAAATAAGCCTTGCGGATGAGTGCATTGACGCTATCAATATTTAACTCACCGCGGGCAAAAAGATTGAGTACTTTGCGTAAATGCAGCACGCCAACGGTATGGTCAATACTATCGTGAAAGACAGGTACCCGGGTTCGCTGGCTGTTAGTAATTTGTCGTTCTATATCGCTCCATTCATCATTGAGATCAATGCCGGTAACTTCATTGCGTGGAATCATAATGTCTTCAACACTGGTTTTTTCCAGATCAAGAATACGCAGTAGCATGTCTGAATGTTGACCGGGAATAATTTGTTTGGCCTCATTAATTACAGCACGAAATTCATCTGCATTGAGTTTGTCTTGTTTGCCTTTATCAGCGTGAACACCAACTAGAGCCAGTAGTCGATTGGCAAATAGATTAATCAGCCAGACCAAAGGGTAAAGGAGCTTCAATAAAGGCGTGTATATATAAGCAGCAGGAAAGGCGACTCTTTCTGGTTTAAGTGCGGCCAGTGTTTTGGGCGTGACTTCGGCAAAAATTAAAATGGTTAAGGTTAATAAACCGGTGGCGATAGCAATGCCGGTTTCACCATAAAGACGCAGTGCAATAATGGTCGCTATGGCAGAGGCAAGAATGTTAACGAAGTTATTGCCGAGCAGGATTAAGCCTAGCAGGCGATCGGGTCGGTTTAATAAGTGTTTAGCCAGTTTTGCACCGCGGTGACCTTTATCGGCCAAATGTTTTAGGCGATAACGGTTTAGAGTCATTAATGCTGTTTCTGAGCCGGAGAAAAATGCCGAAAGCAGAATTAACGCAATCAGGATTGTAAGCAGGATGCCAGTTGAAATATCGTTCAAGAATGGATTCTCTATTTAATAAGAATATACTTTGTCGTTTAAACAGATAGACAATCGGATCCGGGCTGTTTAGCCCAGTAGTACTTCCAGTACAAATTTGCTGCCGAAGTAAGCTAGCATTAAACTGAAAAATCCGCCCAGTGTCCAGCGAATGGCAGTGCGTCCACGCCAGCCAATAAACCAGTGGCCGAATAGCAATATGGCAAAAACAATCCAGGCAAAAATTGATAACGTGGTTTTGTGAACCAGGTGTTGTGCAAAAATATCTTCAAGAAAAATGAAACCGCTGGCCAGGGAAATGCTTAAACAGATGAAACCGATAATAATTGTTTCAAATAATAGAGATTCCATGGTTTTCAAAGGTGGTAGCAATCGAATAAATCCACCAGGCTGGTGACGATGCAGAAAACTGTTTTGTATGGAGAGCATGATGGCATAAGCTGCGGCTACTCCTAGAACACTATAAGCAATAATTGAGCTCAGGATGTGAAACAGCAAGCCTGTGGAACCATCGGTGACAATAATATGGCTGGTGGATTGCAGTATATCCATGACGATCATGAAGGTGGCGACGGGCATGACCATGATGCCCAAAATTTCAATAGGGTGCCTTAAGGAAGAGAATAGTACTAACAGTGTGATGCTGGCGCTGATCAGTGACAGGCTGCTATAAAAACCAAAGTTGATACCCATTGGGTTTATCATGGTGGCGTAAAGAATATAACTGTGAGCTGTCAAAGCGAGAAAGCCAGGTGCTAATAGCGAGGTCTTGTTGATGTCCATTAATACGGGAGATTGTCGCAGGTGCAGCAAAAGTCCCAATGTACACAGGAGATAAAGCGTGGTGGCAATGAGCGCTGCAAAAAGTATGTTCATGTTTGTCTATACTGTCACAAATATTTTATTGTTATAGCGATATTATAGGACGTCAGTAAATTATATATCATGACTCAGTTAGTCATGCCGGTGAACTCCATGTTAGCATCAAGTGACAAAAACAGAAATGCGCAAAAAAGGTGAAAAATGAAAATCCGCGTTCTTGGATGTAGTGGCGGCATTGCAAAGGGTGTAGCAACCACCTCGTTTCTGATCGATGATGATATTCTTATCGATGCGGGTACGGGTGTTGGCGAGCTGAGTATTAAGGAAATGCAGCGTATTAAGCATATTTTTATTACCCATTCTCATCTGGATCATATCAGCTCGATAGCTCTGTTGACCGACACCTTATTTGATCAGTTGGTTGGCCAGCCCATTACTGTTTATGCTGAGCGCAGTACGATTAAGGTATTGAAAGAGCATATTTTTAACTGGGTGATATGGCCTGATTTTACAGGTTTGCCAAATAAGTCCAGGGCTGTGCTAAAGCTGGAAGCCATGTCTAAAAAAATACCGATGGAAATAGAAGGGCGCCGGGTTGAGATGATAGCGGTGAATCATTCGGTACCGAGTGTCGCATATCGGGTTGAATCACAGGGCAAGTCTTTTGCCTTTAGTGGTGATACCACCAGCAATGACACTTTCTGGACGGCACTCAATAAGCACGATAACCTGGATTTGTTGTTCGTAGAATCGGCTTTTGCCAATAAGGATGCAGAAATTGCCCGTTTGGCTTATCACTATTGTTCACAAACGCTGGCTGAAGATCTACCCAAATTAAAACATCATCCCAAAGTGTGTATTACACACCTCAAACCGGGTGATGAACAGCTCATCATGGAAGAATGTCAAAAAGCCCTGCCAGACTGGCCTCTACATCAGCTTAAGAGTGGCGACCGTTTTAAGTTATAATGCCCGCCTACCAGTTTGACTGGCAAAAACAATATTAATAGAGAGTTTTCAGGTGAATTATGTTTGATGGACTGAGTGAACGGCTGGCCTCCACCGCCCAGAAGATACGTGGTCAGGGTCGATTAACCGAAGCGAATATCGAAGATGCGCTGCGTGATGTACGCCGAGCATTGCTCGAAGCCGATGTTGCGCTCGCGGTAGTACGAACCTTTATAGAAGAGGTGAAGCAGCGAGCACTGGGTGAAGAAGTACTCACCAGCCTGAAACCGGGTCAGGTATTCATCAGCATTGTTCAGCAAGAGCTGGTCAAGGTCATGGGCGAGCAGAATGAAAAGCTCAACCTGGCTGCACAGCCACCTGCGGTCATCCTCATGGCAGGTCTACAGGGTGCAGGTAAAACCACCACCGTTGCTAAATTATCCAAACTGCTACAGGAACGTGAGAAAAAATCGACGCTGTTGGTCAGTTGTGATGTTTATCGCCCAGCCGCGATTGAACAGCTAAAAACACTGGCAGGCCAGGTGGGCGCTGAATTCTTCCCTAGTAGTGTCGATCAGAAACCCACTGATATTGCCAAATCAGCGCTGGAATATGCACGTAATCACCATATCGATGTGGTACTGGTGGATACTGCCGGTCGTTTGCATATTGATAGCGAGATGATGAGCGAGATCCAGCAAATCCATGCCGCGGTTAATCCGGTTGAAACCCTGTTCGTGGTCGATAGTATGACCGGTCAGGATGCTGCCAACACTGCCCATGCTTTTGACGAAGCCTTGCCATTAACCGGTGTTGTACTGACCAAAACCGATGGTGATGCCCGTGGTGGTGCTGCACTATCGATACGCCAGATTACCGGCAAACCCATCAAGTTCATGGGTGCGGGTGAAAAAATCGATGCGCTTGAACCTTTCCACCCCGACCGTGTTGCTTCCCGTATTCTGGATATGGGTGATGTGCTCTCACTGGTCGAAGAAGTTCAGGCCAAGGTTGACCACAAGAAAGCTGAAAAGCTGGCCAAAAAAATTAAAAAGGGCAAGAGTTTCGATTTCAATGATCTCAAGGAACAGTTCGAACAAATGCAGAACATGGGTGGCATGGGCGGCCTGATTGATAAAATGCCTGGCATGGGTGGCATGTCTGACAAGATTAAAAATCAGGTCAATGATAAAGAAATCAGTCGCATGATCGCGATTGTGAATTCGATGACGCCAAAAGAACGAAGATTTCCCGATATTATCAAAGGCTCACGCAAACGCCGTATTGCACAGGGTTGTGGTTTGCAGGTACAGGATGTGAATCGTTTGATGAAGCAGCAGCTGCAAATGAAGAAAATGATGAAGAAGATGTCCAAGGGGGGCATGGCTGCGATGATGCGCGGTATGAAAGGCGGAATGCCACCGGGTATGGGTGGACCAGGGGGAATGGGGTTTTAGTCTGAGTCTGTCATTCCCGCGTAATTCTTGTCATTCCGACAGAGCGCAGCGACGAGAAATCTCGTTCTTGTTATCTCAGTAGTAATTCATGCTCTTGGTGGTAGTGGGTGCGAATACCCACTCCACCAAAATACCAGATAGGGAAAAGGTCGCTCACTTGCGCTAAAGACGGTAAGCCCGTAAACACTATAAACTCACCCTATGAACCCCCAGCTCGCTGTCCTGCTCCCTTTCTATAATGCCGCTACCACCCTGGCAGAAACCCTCGATTCTATTCTGGCTCAAACTTTTAAAGACTTCGTGCTGATTGCCGTTGATGATGGCAGCATAGACGGTTCTTATGACATCGTGTGTGAATATATGAAACGGGACAGCCGTATCGAATTACTACAAGTTGGGCACCAGGGCGTAGTCGGTGCAATGAACCACGCACTGAATCATTGCAACGCTCCCATTTGTGCACGTATGGATGCTGATGACATCATGGCTCCTGAGCGACTGGCAATGCAGTTTGATTATTTGCAGGCCAACCCTGACATTGCACTGGTTGGTAGTCGAGTCCTGCTATTTCCAGAAGAAATTATCCAGGATGGTTTTAACGAATATATCCGCTGGCAGAATGGCTGTATTACACCGCAGCAGATTGCTGACAATATTTATGTTGAACTGCCGATTGCTAACCCATCGATCTGTTTTCGGCGTGATGTGGTGCTTGAAGTAGGTGGCTACCTCGATGGTGATTTTCCTGAAGATTATGAATTGTTGTTGCGATTGCATCAAAACGGTCATCAGATGGCGAAACTGCCTGATGTGTTGTTGCACTGGCGTGATAGTGATGGGCGTCTGACTCGTACTGATCAGCGTTATTCACGTGCAGCTTTTGACCGAATTCGTGCGGCTTATCTGGCATCCGACCCACGTCTACAGCAGGGGCGGCCGCTTGCTTATTGGGGTGCGGGGCGGGTGACCCGTAAACGAACGGCGCATCTGATTGGTCATGGTCATGCACCGCATATCTGGATTGATATTGATCCTGAGAAGATTGGTAAGGTTTATGAGGGTGCAGAGGTGGTAGAGCCGCACTGGCTAGACAGGGAGGATAAGCCCTTTGTGCTCAGTTATGTCAGTAATCATGGAGCCAGGGAGTTGATAATTAATGACCTTGAATCAATGGGTTATAGCTGTGGTGATGATTATTTGATCGTTGGCTGAGTGATTGCTGCAAAAATGAAGAATGGCTGAATTTTGATGTCTATTTTTTACTCATATAGACGTTCCATATTCTTGAAAAATAACGTAGAATACGCGCCTCGCTGAGGGCTGGTGTTTATTTCTCAGCCCCTTTATTGAATTTATAGAGATTTACTATGGTAACGATTCGTTTATCCAGAGGCGGTAGCAAGAAGAAACCGTTCTATCATTTAGATGTTAAAGATTCTCGCCGTTCACGCGATGGTCGTTATATCGAGCGTTTGGGTTTTTTCAATCCTGGTGCTCGTGGTGGTGAAGAGCGATTGGTCGTTGACCTTGCTCGTGCTGACCACTGGGCAGGTATGGGCGCACAGACTTCTGATCGTGTTGCGACTCTGCTGAAAGAGGCTCGTAAAAACGTAACTGCTTAGTTTTTAAGTGTTTTCTGACTAATGTCGGATGATGTATGTCGGGAAAAGGCGAGAAAATTGAATTAGGCAAGATTACGGGTGTTCACGGAGTGAAAGGCTGGGTTAAGGTATTTTCGAATACGGAGCCCAGAGAAGGAATTACAAAATATAACCCCTGGTTTTTACAGCATCCCAACATTAATGGTGGGCAGTGGCGTGAGATCAAGGTGGAAGCAGGTCGGCCTCAGGCTAAAACGGTAATCGCCAAGCTTGAAGGTTATGATGACAGGGATGAGGCTATGCAGTTGGCGGGAGCGCTTATCGCGATTAGCCCAGAGCAGCTGAAAGACCTGAATCAGGATGAATATTACTGGCGTGATCTGATTGGATTGCGCGTAGTTAACCAGCAAAATGTTGAGCTGGGTGTGGTAGAGAGTTTGTTTGAGACTGGCGCGAATGATGTGCTGGTGGTCAAAGATGAGACGCAGGAGCGACTGATTCCATGGACATTGGGACACGCGGTGTTGGAAGTTGATACCGAGCAGGGCTTTATTTCAGTCGACTGGGACGCAGATTTTTAAAGATTTAAAAACGAGGTAAGTTCATGCATTTTCATGTCATTACCTTGTTTCCTGAAATGGTCGAACAGATGTGTGAGTTCGGTGTTTTGGGCAGGGCCATCAAGCACGGCGTTATTAAGATGACTTGCTGGAACCCGAGGGATTATACGCAGGATAAGCATCGTACGGTTGATGATAGGCCCTACGGCGGTGGCCCCGGCATGCTGATGAAGGTGCAGCCACTGGCAGATGCCATCAATGCGGCCAAACAACAGGCTGGAGATGACGCGAAAGTGGTTTATCTCAGTCCGCAGGGACAGGTGTTGAACCAGCAGGCAGTCATCAAGATGGCTGATGGAGCCGGGCAGAAAGCATTAATATTGATTGCGGGTCGTTATGAAGGTATCGATGAGCGATTAATTAAGCAGTACGTCGATGAAGAATGGTCGATCGGTGATTACGTGCTCAGCGGTGGTGAAATGCCCGCCTTGATATTGATTGATGCCGCTGCGAGGATGTTGCCGGATGTTCTGGGGGATGCAGATTCTGCACAACAGGACTCGTTTATGGAAGGGCTGCTGGATTGTCCGCACTATACGCGACCAGAAGTGATTAATGGTCAGACCGTGCCGGAAGTTTTGCTCAGTGGTGATCATAAAAAGATTGATCGCTGGCGACAGAAGCAGGCTTTGGGACGAACATGGTTGCGCAGACCGGATTTACTGGAAGCGCGGCAATTGAACGATGAACAGAAAAAATGGTTGTTCGAGTTTCAACAGGAACACAAACAGTCTGAAAATTGAATTTTTGATTTAAATGGGGCAACGCCGAGTCGGTGTCGCTGATTAGCGCTAGAAAACGCGGAGTAAAAAATTATGAGCAATATTATTCAACAGCTCGAACAGGAACAAATGGGTCGTGAACTTCCACACTTCTCACCAGGTGATACTGTCGTGGTTCAGGTACGTGTACAAGAAGGTGAGCGTGAGCGTTTGCAGGCTTTTGAAGGCGTTTGTATAGCTAAACGTAACCGTGGTCTGAACTCAGCATTCACAGTTCGTAAAATTTCACACGGTGAAGGTGTAGAGCGTGTATTCCAGACTTATAGTCATGGTGTTGCTGGTGTTGAAGTGAAACGTCGTGGTAAAGTTCGTCGTTCTAAACTGTACTACCTACGTGGATTGACTGGTAAGGCTGCACGTATTAAGGAAAAATTGTAAGCCTTTCAGGTTTTCAATTGATCTGGAAAAATGGCTCCTCTGAGGGCCATTTTTTTTGCCTGCTGGAAAGTGTTTTTGTGAAATAATTCCTTTCTCAGAGTAAACTGCCGAACATGATGGTGTATCTCAAAAAAACATCCATGCTGTTTTTGCTGATAATGAGTTTATCGGCTTCGCTTACTCATGCGAAAAAAGAGCCCCCCCTGATGCTGGAATCAGTTTTTGAAAAGGGCGTGATTAGTCAATCACCCGTAGCATTTCAATCGCTGGAGCAAATGGATGAGTTGGTTCGGCTGGGCATGCCAGCTTTGGCATTACGCTTGCTGGTGCATGAGCAGAAAAAATGGCCAGCTTATACACCTGACTGGTATGCGTTTGAACGTAAACGTATCGTTTTACTGTCGGCATTGAATAATTGGCAGCAAGTAATTATTCGTACTGAATTAGTATTGAATGAAACACTGTCGGACCAGAAAATGCAAAGTCAAATTTATGACTGGTTTAGCACCCAACAAGTTATTGCAAAATTGCGTTTAGGACAGGCAGAAGATGCGCTTAAACAATTAAGAACCTTATTGTGGCATTTTCCGCAGGTTAATCTGGTTTCAGATAATTCAGATATTATTGCACTGTGGC